>OBYZ01000121.1_pt1 | contig 102364 bp, 90 predicted proteins | sample 1501501 | NCBI WGS metagenome assembly OBYZ01 (sample SAMEA2580213, study PRJEB22360) | human gut metagenome | biome: human gut; feature: human-associated habitat; material: faeces | place: Denmark | collected 2008/2010
CAACATCTGAACAAATCGTGAGTATGGCTAGAGCAGCAGGGGCGAAGAAAATTTACTTTGCATCAGCAGCACCAGAAATTCGTTATCCGAATGTGTACGGTATTGATATGCCAACAAAACAAGAACTCATTGCCTATGGGCGTAATGTTGATGAAATTGCGAAATTGATTGGCGTAGATAAATTGGTCTTCCAAGATCTTGAAGCGCTGACAGAATCAGTATGCCAAGAAAACCCAGCCATTCAAGGCTTTGATTGTTCAGTCTTTACTGGTGAATATATTACGGGTGATATCACACCAGAATACCTTGATAGCATCGCTTCTCAACGTAGTGATTCGGCAAAGAAAAAACGGGAAAAAGATGCAAGCAACCTTGAAATCCATAATGAAGGTTAAGCACATTTAAGATCGTAAAAAGCACTAATTCAATGAGAATTTAGTGCTTTTTCTTTTTGATTAAATAAAAAGAAAAATGACCGCACTTGATGTATTCAAAGTGCGCTCATTTTTATATGTGTTTTAGTCTTTATAAAGATCGTTATAAAGCGTACTTTCAAATTGCACAAGTGGCGCGCGTTTCGTTTTACTTTCTAAATCACCGGTCGAGTAACCATTGATAAATTGAACGAAAGCCACTTTTTCACCTCTAGCATTGGTCATAAAACCGGCAAGGTTATAAACACCTTTTAATGAGCCCGTTTTAGCGATAACGTTTTTCACCAGTGGTGGATTAATTAAGCTACCACGACCACTGATTGTGCCGTCCACACCTGCAATTGGAAAGGTTTCCATTAAGTGTAATTTATCTTCATTTTTGGCAATGTATTCCAAAACAGAAAGCATGGTTTTCGGTGCAACCAAATTATGACGAGAAAGACCAGAACCATCGGCTAAAATGCTGTTACCAAATTTAATGCCTTGTTTTTGCAATACGGATTTCACTGCTAATGTGCCTAATTGGAATGAAGCAGGGCGTTTATAGTAGTTGTAGGCTACCGCTCTAAATAAGGCATCGGCAATTTGGTTATCCGATTTTTTCATCATTTTTTTCAATAGCTCAGGCAACGGTTTAGATAAATGCTGGGCGAGTTTTTGGCCTTGCTGTGGTTTTTGAGGTTGTTTTACCTGACCGGTAAATTCAATACCAAGACGTTTTAATTGACGTTGAATAATGGCAGCAGCGTAGGCATCAGGATCTTGCACAGCGAAGCTGAGCCCAAATGGTTTACTTTGGCGTGCAATACAGCCTTTTACTTGATAGCGATTATTGTCGTGAACAACAACATCTAACTGGCAATACCCCGCTTCTTGCTGATCCACAATATAAACTTGTCCGAAAACTTGAATAGGAAATTGAGCGGGAACGTTAATTTTGACGGTTTCACCCACAGGTTGATTTGCATCTAGCTCTGCATAAAAACAGTTATTATCGATATTTGCTGCCGCAGGAGGGGAGTTAAAGCACATTGTAAGATCGTTCCAAATCCAACCTAACCCACGATCATGGCTCGCAAATACAGAGGTATCTAAAATAAGATCACCATTGATTTTCTGAATGCCTTGGTTTTTTAAATTAGCTAATAGGCTATAAAGTTGTCCACTGGTCAGATCAGGATCGCCAGTAAATTGCACAACAAGATCGCCTTCTAAAACATTATTTTGAATTTTCCCGTTACTTAAAAGTGATGTTTCAAATTGAAAGGCATCACCTAATACCAATTTAGCGGCGACAGCGGTGAAAACTTTTTGCGTACTGGCTGGCAACATAAAGGTTGAGCCATTGTAATCCGCGATAATTTGATCTTTATTGAGGTTTTTGGCAATGATACTGGCAGAAGCACCTTCCGGTAAGTATTGGGTGATGGAAGCCACATTAACTTCAGCCATAGAGGAAAAAGAAAAGCCGAGTGTGATAAATGCCGCTTTAAGTGCGGTCGAAATAGAAGATTTTTTAGTCATTTTTAGTTCTGTTATGGTTGCTATTTTTCTCAAGACGAATAATAATAAGCTCCGAACTCAATAGAGTAAATCATTTTTTATTTTTCATTGACTGCGGCAAGGTTGCAAGACGTTGTCGTGGTTTTGTTTTTACCAAATTTCAAGGAAAAAGAATGAAACAAATTCCAATGACCGTGCGTGGTGCGGAGCTATTACGTCAAGAATTAGATTTCTTAAAGAATGAGCGTCGCCCTGAAATTATCAAGGCGATTGCTGAAGCACGTGAGCATGGTGACTTAAAAGAAAATGCAGAATATCACGCTGCGCGTGAACAACAAGGTTTTTGCGAAGGACGCATTCAAGAAATTGAAAGCAAACTTGCAAATTGTCAGGTTATCGATGTCACTAAATTACCAAATAACGGAAAAGTTATTTTTGGTGCGACAGTTGTATTAGTGAATACCGATACTGATGAAGAAGTCACTTACCAAATTGTGGGCGATGATGAGGCAGATATTAAATCAGGTTTGATTTCTGTGAATTCACCGATTGCTCGTGGCTTGGTAGGGAAAGAGTTGGATGATACCGTAAATATTACCACACCAGGTGGAACGGTTGAGTTCGAGATTATTGAAGTAAATTACATCTAAAAAAACATCCCCTCAAATTGAGGGGATAACAATTATTTACGAGGCAGCTGGATTTTACCTTCCTCGCTTGGTCGATAAAGCACCAAAATATGTCCGATGGTTTGAACGTTAGATGATTTGGTTTCACGAACAATCGCATCAATAATTAATTGTTTGGTTTCGCGATCTGCGCCAGCAATTTTTACTTTGATTAATTCGTGATGATTTAACGCATTATCGATTTCGGCTAATACACCTTCGGTTAAGCCGTTACCGCCAAGCATAACGACAGGGCTAAGGTGATGAGCGAGTCCTTTTAAAAATTGTTTTTGTTTTGTTGATAATATTGTCATAAGGAATCCTTTAAATAGATGAATATGAATCATAAAAAGACCGAAAAGAGCGGTCAGAAAAAACGTGGTTTTTCAGCACTTTTTGGTAAGTCTAGCCTTGAATTTGGCAGATTGTACCCAAATATAGACGAAACTACTACAAAAAATAGTACAAAAGAAAGAGATTATGGGAAAGAAAAAACGTTCGGCGAGTTCTTCTCGTTGGCTAAACGAACATTTTAAAGATCCGTTTGTTCAGAAAGCACATAAACAAAAATTACGCTCACGTGCTTACTTTAAGTTAGATGAAATTCAACAAACGGATAAATTGTTCAAACCGGGAATGACCGTGGTGGATCTCGGTGCCGCACCAGGTGGTTGGTCACAGTATGTTGTGAGCCAAATTGGTGGTAAAGGTCGAGTGATTGCTTGTGATATTTTGGATATGAACCCAATTGTCGGCGTGGATTTCTTGCAAGGCGATTTTCGTGACGAAAATGTGCTGAATGCATTATTAGAACGAGTTGGTGAAGCAAAAGTTGATGTCGTGATGTCTGATATGGCGCCAAATTTTAGTGGTATGCCATCTGTTGACATTCCTCGTGCAATGTATTTAGTTGAACTGGCTTTGGATATGTGTAAGCAAGTTTTGGCGAAAAAAGGCAGTTTTGTGGTCAAAGTATTCCAAGGAGAAGGTTTTGACGAGTATCTGCGCGAAATACGTTCACTCTTTAGTGTCGTAAAAGTGCGTAAGCCTGAAGCCTCTCGTGGGCGTTCTCGCGAAGTTTATATTGTAGCAAGCGGTTATAAAGGCGAATAGATAATTGCTTTGATAGCTTTTCATTGTGTCGGGGATGAGATAGTATCTCGTTTAATTTTAATTAACTTAAGAAAGGCAGGTTAAACCTTGAACGATATGGTCAAAAATCTAGTTCTATGGGTTGTGGTAGCAATTGTCATGATGACAGCTTACCAAAGTTTTAATTCCAATGGCGTGAGTGATTCAACAGATTACACAACCTTTGTGTATGATGTGAGTAACAGTCAAGTGAAGGAAGCGCGCTTTGATGCGAATGAAATCACTGTGACTAAAAATGACGGTTCTAAATATATGACCGTGATGCCACCGTTGGAAGACAAAAAGCTCTTAGATGACTTATTAAATAAAAAAGTTAAAATCGAAGGTACGCCTTTTGAAAAACGCAGTTTATTATCACAAATTTTAATTTCGTGGTTTCCAATGTTATTCCTTGTAGGGGTATGGATTTTCTTCATGCGTCAAATGCAAGGCGGTGGCGGGAAAGCTATGAGCTTCGGTAAAAGCCGCGCTAAAATGCTGACCCAAGATCAAATTAAGGTGACTTTTGCAGATGTTGCAGGTTGTGATGAAGCAAAAGAAGAAGTGGCTGAAATAGTTGACTTCTTGCGTGAACCGAAAAAATTCCAAAACCTTGGTGGTAAAATTCCAAAAGGGATTTTGATGGTAGGTCCTCCAGGTACAGGTAAAACCTTATTAGCAAAAGCTATTGCGGGTGAAGCAAAAGTGCCTTTCTTTACCATTTCAGGTTCTGACTTTGTAGAGATGTTTGTGGGGGTGGGTGCTTCTCGTGTACGTGATATGTTCGAGCAAGCGAAGAAAAATGCACCATGCTTAATCTTTATTGATGAAATTGATGCAGTAGGTCGCCAACGTGGTGCCGGTTTAGGTGGTGGACACGATGAGCGTGAACAAACCCTTAACCAAATGTTAGTTGAAATGGATGGTTTCGGTGGTAACGAAGGCGTAATCGTTATTGCAGCAACTAACCGTCCAGATGTACTTGACCCAGCATTAACGCGTCCAGGCCGTTTTGACCGTCAAGTTGTTGTCGGTTTACCGGATGTCAAAGGCCGTGAGCAAATTCTAAAAGTTCACATGCGAAAAGTCCCTGTGGCTGATGATGTCGATGCCATGACACTTGCTCGTGGTACACCAGGTTATTCAGGTGCGGATTTAGCGAACTTAGTGAATGAAGCGGCATTATTTGCTGCACGTAGCAATAAACGTACTGTATCGATGCTTGAGTTTGAAAAAGCCAAAGATAAGATCAATATGGGACCTGAACGCCGTACCATGATCATGACGGATAAACAAAAAGAATCGACAGCGTACCATGAAGCTGGTCACGCCATTGTGGGTTACTTAGTGCCTGAACATGATCCGGTACATAAAGTGACGATTATTCCTCGTGGCCGAGCATTAGGTGTAACTTTCTTCTTACCTGAAGGCGATCAAATTAGTATCAGCCAAAAACAATTAGAAAGTAAACTTTCAACACTTTATGCGGGACGCTTAGCAGAAGATTTGATTTACGGTGAAGAAAATATTTCTACCGGTGCATCTAACGATATTAAAGTGGCAACCAATATTGCACGTAATATGGTGACCCAATGGGGCTTCTCAGATAAACTCGGTCCGATTCTTTATACTGAAGATGAAGGCGAAGTATTCTTAGGGCGCTCAATGGCGAAAGCAAAACATATGTCTGACGAAACAGCACATGCAATTGATGAAGAAGTTCGTGCGATCGTAAATCGTAACTATGCGAGAGCAAGACAGATTTTGATCGACAATATGGATATTCTTCATGCCATGAAAGATGCGTTAGTGAAATATGAAACCATTGAAGAAGAACAAATCAAGCAATTGATGAATCGTGAACCTGTTACACCACCATCTGGTTGGGAAGATAACAAAGACACGAAACCAACAGCAAAACCGCAGGAAGAGAAAACTGAAAGTGCGGTTAATCATTCAGAAGATCCTGAAGCATAAAAATAAAGCCTTCCTAATTTGGAAGGCTTTTTTATTTATTATTTCGTTCTTTTCATTACTATATTCCGTTATAATCTAACCTTTCAAATTTGATTTAAAAATTGACCGCACTTTATGAAACTTTATGCTAATAACAAATGTCTAGATTTATCATTCCCCCAAATTATGGGAATTTTGAATTTCACACCTGATTCATTTTCTGATAGCGGGCAGTTTTTCAGTCTAGACAAAGCATTATTTCAAGTTGAAAAAATGCTGAAAGAAGGTGCAACAATTATTGATATTGGCGGCGAGTCAACTCGTCCGATGGCAGAGGAAGTGTCTGAAGCTGAAGAATTGCAACGGGTGATACCTTTGGTTGAAGCCGTGCAAAAATGTTTTGATTGTTGGATTTCAGTGGATACTTCTAAAGCAATTGTGATGCAAGAAGCGGCTAAGGTCGGTATGGATTTAATCAATGATATTCGTGCGCTACGTGAACCTGGTGCACTCGAAATAGCAGGACAGTTGAATTTACCCACTTGTATTATGCACATGCAAGGACAACCTCGTACAATGCAAACTAATCCACATTACGATGATGTGGTTCAAGATGTTTATCAGTTTTTAACTGATAGAACTCAAGCTTGTTTAGCAGCAGGTATTGCCAAAGAAAATATTATTTGGGATATGGGGTTTGGTTTTGGTAAAACAGTAGAGCATAACTACAAGCTTTTACAACAGTTGGCTCACTTCTGTGAAAGTGGATATCCTGTTTTAGCAGGGCTTTCACGTAAATCGATGATTGGTGCTGTATTAGATAAGCCCGTGACTGAACGTGTTGTAGGAAGTGTAGCTGGGGCATTAATTGCGGCTCAAAATGGTGCGACAATTTTGCGTGTACATGATGTAGCTGCAACGGCAGATGCCTTGAAGGTATGGCAGGCAACGCAACAAGCGTAAAAAACTAACAGATTTTATATGTTGTAGAACTAATGATTTCTACAACATCATTATTCAAATTTAATAAGGAATAAACATGGCAAATCGTAAATATTTTGGTACTGATGGTGTACGTGGAAAAGTAGGTACATATCCAATCACGCCAGATTTCGCATTGAAATTAGGTTGGGCTGCGGGTAAGGTTTTAGCATCTCAAGGTTCTCGCACTGTGTTAATAGGGAAAGATACTCGTATTTCAGGTTATATGTTGGAATCTGCACTTGAAGCAGGTTTGGCAGCAGCTGGTTTAACTGCCGCATTTACCGGTCCAATGCCAACACCTGCCGTGGCGTATTTAACCCGCACTTTCCGTTTAGAAGCGGGTATTGTCATTTCGGCATCACATAACCCTTATTATGATAACGGGATTAAATTCTTCTCTTCACAAGGCACAAAATTACCAGATGATATTGAAGAAGCGATTGAAGCCATGCTTGATCAGCCAATGGATTGTGTGGAGTCTGCTGATTTAGGTAAAGCAAGCCGTATCAGTGATGCCGCAGGACGTTATATTGAATTTTGTAAAAGCACTTTCCCTGCTCATTTAGGTTTAGATGGTTATAAAATTGTGGTGGATTGCGCGAATGGTGCGACCTATCATATTGCGCCAAATGTATTACGTGAGTTAGGCGCGGAAGTGATTGAAATTGGTACTGATCCAAACGGAATCAATATCAATGAAAAATGTGGTGCAACCGATGTAAAAGCGTTACAGGAAAAAGTGCTTGAAACTAAAGCGGATGTTGGTCTCGCTTATGATGGTGATGGTGACCGCATTATGATGGTGGATCACTTAGGTAATAAAGTAGATGGTGACCAAATCCTTTTCATTATTGCTCGTGAAGCTTTACGTTCAGGTCAATTAAAAGGTGGAGTAGTAGGCACATTAATGAGTAATATGAGCCTAGAAATTGCCTTAAAAATGTTAGGTGTGCCTTTCGTTCGTGCTAATGTTGGTGACCGTTATGTATTAGAAAAAATGGTAGAGCATGGCTGGACATTAGGTGGAGAAAACTCAGGCCATATTATTATTGCTGATAAAAATACGACAGGTGATGGTATTATTGCATCATTAGCTGTATTAAGCGCAATGGTTCAACATCGTTTATCATTAAATGAGCTTGCAAGTGCGGTGAAATTATTCCCTCAAGTGCTGATTAATGTTCGTTTTGCGGGCGGTGCAAATCCATTAGAAAGCGAAGCTGTAAAAGCGGTAGCTGCTGATGTGGAAAAACGCTTAGAAGGTAAAGGTCGAATTTTACTGCGTAAGTCAGGTACAGAGCCACTTATTCGCGTCATGGTGGAATGTGAAGACGGCGCACTTGCAAAACAATGTGCAGAAGAAATTGCAGAAGCAGTTAAAGCGAATTAATGAAGTGGGGGCTAGCCCCCATTTTTGATCATAAAATTTATCTTTTATTATTTTTAGGAAAGCAAAGAGATGAAAGTTTTTATTATGCGACATGGGGAAGCTGAAGTTGTCGCTTCATCAGATGAGGCTCGGCATTTAACCGAGTATGGACGCAAACAATCAATATCACAAGGTCAATGGCTTAAAACTCATCTAAATTCAACCGCACTTTCAGTTCAAAAAGTAATTGTCAGCCCTTATGTAAGAGCACAAGAAACGTTTGAGCTTGTAAATTCAGCCTTAGGTAACACGCTTAATGATATTGAAATTTGGAGTGGGATTACACCTTATGGTAATGCTACATTGGTAGCTGATTATCTATCTGTTTTGCAAGAAGAAGGTACTGAAAGTGTTTTACTCGTTTCTCATTTACCTTTAGTAGGCAGTATTGTTTCAGAGCTTTACGGTAAGCGAAATCCAATTAGTTTTTACCCTTCAACGATTGTTCAAATTGAGTGGAATGGTGAAAAAGGCACCATTGAAGCTTTCCATTATCCAAAATAGAATGGCTAAAATACGAAAAACAAAGTTTATATGATTTACTTTTTAAAAGCAGTCAAAAATAAGCAACACCTAAAAATGTATATTTTTAGGTGTTTTTTTAAAATTTTTTTGATAGACTGAAAATGAGCTATAAATGAATAGCTTAAATTAAGCCATCATAATGACACAAGGGGAGTAGCTATGAACAATAAAATCGGAGATAAAGCAACTGAAGTAAAAGATACGACAGTGAATGCTGCAACACAAGTTAAAGATGCATTATTTGCAGCGGCTAACTATATTAAAGATGCTGTGACACATAAAGCGTCTGAGGCAAAAGAAGTGGTTGAAGACAAAGCTACTGAAGTGAAAGATGTAACTGAAGATAAAGTATCTGAAGTAAGAAAAGCAGTTTCTGAAGCAAAGGAAGCAATCGATGATAAAGCTACTGAAATGAAAAAAGCAATCGATGACAAATTTTCTGAAGTAAAAAGAGCCGTCGAAGATAAAGCATCAGAAGTGAAAAAAACAGTTTCAGAAGCTACAGATGAAGCGGCAGATAAAGCAGCAGAGCTAAAAGATGCAGCTGAAGACAAAGTTGCTGAAGTGAAAGATGCGGCTGAAGATAAAGCAAAAGAAGTAAAAAAAGCAGTTTCAGAAGCAAAAGATGAAGCTGCAGATAAAGCATCTGAGCTAAAAGATGCAGCTGAAGATAAAACTGTAGAAGCAAAAGAAGCGGCTTCAGAAGCAAAAGATACAGTTGTAGACAAAGTAGTTAAATTCAAAGATGCAGTTGTAGATAAAGTTGCTGAAGTAAAAAATGCAGTTTTTGAAGCAAAAGATGAAGCTGCTGATAAAGCGGCTGAGTTAAAAGATGAAGCTGAAGATAAAGCTGCTGAAGTGAAAGATGCGGCTGAAGATAAAGCAAAAGAAGTAAAAAAAGCAGTTTCAGAAGCAAAAGATGAAGCTGCAGATAAAGCGGCTGAGTTAAAAGATGAAGCTGAAGATAAAGCTGCTGAAGTGAAAGATGCGGCTGAAGATAAAGCAAAAGAAGTAAAAAAAGCAGTTTCAGAAGCAAAAGATGAAGCTGCAGATAAAGCATCTGAGCTAAAAGATGCAGCTGAAGATAAAGCTGTAAAAGCAAAAGAAGCTGTCGAAGATAAAGTTGCTGAAGTAAAAGATTCGCTTTCAGAGGCAAAAGATGTAATGTCTTCTAAAGTTGAAGCTGCAAAAGATGCCACAGTAAGCGCGGCAGTACAAGTTAAAGATGCTGTGGTTGCAGCAGCTAACTATGTTAAACATGTTGCGGAAAATAAAATGACTGAAGCAAAAGATGCTGTGTGCTCTAAAGCAGAGGAAGTAAAAAATGTAGATTCTGAAACAAAAGATCAATCTGCAGCCGTAAAAAAGTAACTGAAAAGTAAAAGCAATAGTTAAGGATTATTCAAATTAACTGAGTGGGATTGTTCAAAAAAAACACAAAAAAGTGATTTTTTATCTTTACAAAAAATAAAATTTTTATAATGAACTTTTTTACAAATCTTTTAATTTCATTGGGTTATAGTTGTTTTAGAGAGATTTTATAAAAAACTATATCTTTAGAAATGTAAATTTTTTTGAAAGATGTTTTATTTTAAGTTTTTTTTACATAAACTAGATCACACAAAGCAGATAGCTTTGGATTAATTCTTAATTATAAAATGGAGAATGACAATGAAAAAATCAGTATTAGCCGTATTAGTATTAGGTGCATCTTTAGCCGTAACTGGTTGTTTCGATAAACAAGAAACAGCTCAAAAAGTTGAAGCAGCAAAAGATGCAACAGCAAATGCAGCAACACAAATTAAAGATGCAGCAAAAGAAGTTGCAACTGATGTTAAAAATGCAGCAATTGACGCAAAAGATTCAGCTGCAAATAAAATGGCTGAAACAAAAGAAGCAGTAGCTGATAAAGCTTCTGAAATGAAAGATGCTGCTGCAAATAAAATGGCTAAGGCAAAAGATGCAGTGTCTTCTAAAATGGAAGAAGTAAAAAATGCAGCTTCTGAAGCAAAAGATGCAGCAGCAGATAAAGCAGTTGAAATGAAAGATGCTGCAGCAAATAAAATGGCTGAAGCAAAAGATGCGATGTCTTCTAAAATGGAAGCAGTAAAAAACTCAGCTTCAGAAACAAAAGATGCGGCAGCTGATAAAGCGGCTGAAGCAAAAGATGCAGCAGCAAATAAAGCAGCTGAAGTAAAAGAAGCTGTGACTAAATAATTAAACTTTCGTAAAATAAAACCTATCAGAGATTATCTGGTAGGTTTTTTCTTTTTGGAGCAATATGAAATGTTATGTGCAATTTATAAAAGTAAACGTAAACCAGGCTGCTATCTTTATATTTCCAAACGAGATGATTTTTCAGCTGTACCGGATATATTAATGCAGAGTTTTGGTAAGCCTCAATTTCTTATGCCTTTCAATTTGAGGGGGAGTAAACCGCTTGTTCATGCAGATAAAGATGAGGTTATGGGGAAAATTACTCAGCAAGGATTTTATCTTCAAATGCCAAAACAAGATGATGGGTTATTTAATAGTTTGAGTGAGATCAAATAACCTTATTATTTTTTCGTAAAAATCTTCAAATCTTGCTTTACCTCAATATTTTCTTCAAAAAACTCATTTAAAATTCACCGCACTTTTAAAAGGAGAATGAAAATGAGTAGTTTCTTTGTGGCAGGTACAGATACCGACGTGGGCAAGCCCCCCGCCTGCCGTGCCATTATTCAGGCATTACAAGCAAAGGGCGTGCGAATTGTGGGTTATAAGCCGATTGCTTGTAGCTGTGAAGAGGGGATTTATCCTGTCGAAAATCAGTCTAATGAATCCCAAACAGATTATGATGCTGAAAATAATTCAGACGTGTTAGCTTTAATGGATGCAACGAATGAGTCCGTATCTTATCAAGAAGTAAATAGCTATACTTTTGCTCATTCCTTGCCGATGCTGACTCGAGATAAATCACGCATTAAATTAAGCAAGATTAATCAAGCCTTAACGATATTAGTTCAAAAATATCAATCTGTTGTCGTGGAAGGTTCATTTGGGTTACTCACACCAATGGCAGAAGGTAAGAGTTTTGCTGATTGGGTTGTTGAGCATAAAATGCCAGTTGTGTTGGTTGTAGGTATTAAAGAAGGCTGTATTAATCATGCATTGCTGACAGCTCAAGTGATTAAACAGCTTGGTGTTCCTTTATTAGGCTGGATTGCAAATCGAATTAATCCTTGTTTAGGGCATTATAAAGAGGTGGTAGATATTTTAGAGGCTCAGATTGATGCGCCTTTGCTAGGTAAGATCCCTTATATTCATAAACCAGAATCCCAAGAGCTAGGACATTATTTAACGAATATTGATCGTTTGATGTATATGCAAACAGAGTTAGTTAAATAGTAAGTTTGAAATAAAAAGTGCGGTTAAATTTCATTAGATTTAACCGCACTTTTTTTATTCTTCGTTTTCTGGAAGTTCTTTTTTCAGGATATCTTCTTCTGCGAGGCTAGATAGGCGAGCAATCGCATTACGGTAAGATATTTCAAGAGTTTCCCGACTGGTTGCAATAACACCTTGATCTACTAAGAATCCATCATTTACATCATATACCCAGCCATGTAGGGAGAGTTTTTGTCCACGTTCCCAAGCGCTTTTTACGATAGATGTGCGTCCTAGGTTATAAACTTGCTCTGCAACATTTAATTTAGTGAGCATATCTGAACGTTTTTCTGCTGAAAGATTGCCTAATAGATGCCCGTGTTTAAACCAAATATCACGAATATGGAGCAACCAGTTATTGATTAACCCTAGATCGTGATCTTGCATCGCTGCTTTAATACCACCACAATTTGTATGACCGCAAATAATAATATGTTCAATTTTGAGTACATCAACGGCATATTGTACAACTGAAAGGCAGTTAAAATCCGTATGAATAACTTGGTTAGCAACATTACGATGAACAAATAATTCGCCCGGTTCAAGATTTGTGAGTTTTTCAGCAGGAACACGGCTATCAGAGCAGCCAATCCAAAGGTAATGAGGGGTTTGGTGATCGGCAAGTTCTTTAAAATAAGTAGAGTTTTCTTCTTTCATTCTTTGCGCCCAACTGTAGTTGTTAGCAAAGAGTTGTTTAATTTTGTCCATTTCTACTTTCCTTAATATGATGTATTTGAAAGATTGATTCAAACACAATAAATGAAATAGGGGATAAATTTATTGTCTAAAATGATGACCGCACTTTAAAAAAGTGCGGTCAATTTAAACAATATTTTTAGAAATTTGCATTTCTTGGTGCACGAGGGAATGGAATCACATCGCGAATATTTTGTACGCCAGTTACATAAACGATTAAGCGTTCAAAACCAAGACCGAAACCTGAATGTGGTACGGTACCATATTTACGAAGATCACGATACCACCAGTAATCTTCAGGATTTAAGCCCATTTCTTCCATACGTTTATCTAATACGTCTAAACGTTCTTCACGTTGAGAACCTCCGATGATTTCACCAATTCCAGGTGCAAGAACATCCATTGCGGCCACAGTTTTACCGTCGTCATTTAAACGCATATAGAAGGCTTTGATATCTTTCGGATAGTTTTTCACGACAACAGGTGATTTGAAATATTCTTCTGCTAAGAAACGTTCATGTTCAGAAGATAAATCGATCCCCCAAGAAACAGGGAACTCGAATTTCTTACCTGATTTTAATAACACGTCGATCGCATCGGTATAGTCAATTTGAGCAAAATCAGAGTTTACAAAGTTTTCTAAACGAGTAATAACGTCTTTGTCCACATGTTTTTCAAAGAATTTTAAGTCATCTTTGCGCTCAGCAAGCACGGCACGGAATACGTATTTCAACATGTCTTCTGCTAATTTCGCATTGTCAGCAAGTGTTGCAAATGCAACTTCAGGTTCAACCATCCAGAATTCAGCAAGGTGACGAGTTGTATTTGAATTTTCAGCACGGAATGTAGGACCAAAAGTATAGATTTTGCTTAATGCGCACGCATAAGTTTCACCGTTTAATTGTCCTGAAACCGTTAAAAATGACTCTTTTCCGAAGAAGTCTTGGCTGAAATCAACTTTGCCATCTTCACCACGAGGAAGGTTTTCTAGATCAAGCGTTGAAACGCGGAACATTTCACCAGCACCTTCAGTATCTGAAGCGGTAATTAATGGGGTAGCGACCCAGTAGAAGCCTTGTTCATGGAAGAAACGATGAATAGCTTGTGCTAAGCAGTGACGAACACGCGCCACGGCACCGATAATATTGGTACGAGGACGTAAGTGAGCTACTTCACGTAAGTATTCAATTGAGTGACGTTTTGCTGCCATTGGATAAGTGTCAGGATCTTCTACAAACCCTGTCACTTCTACTTTTTCAGCTTGAAGTTCAACAGCTTGACCTTCAGCAGGTGACTCAACAATGGTACCGGTTACGATAACAGAACAACCCGTTGTTAAGCGTAATACTTCACTTTCATAATTTTCAATATCGTTATTGACGATGACTTGAATAGGATCAAAGCAAGAGCCGTCATAAACAGCGAGGAAAGAAAGACCAGCTTTAGAATCACGACGGGTACGAACCCAGCCGCGTACGGTAACTTTTTCGCCAATAGCGATTTTACCTTGTAACACATCAACAATAGATGCAACTTTAGACATATAAACCTCTGTAATTCATTATAAATTAGGCAATAAAACTGCGTTAGTTTACCTTAAATCGCAAAATTTTCCATAAAAAGTTAGTGTAAATCAGGCTTGCACAGTAAAATAATGCCTTCACTTTATTTTAGGAGAAAACTATGTGGTCTGATATTTTGACCGGCTATGGCATTTTTATTTTGGAGATTTTAACGATTTTACTTGTGATTGCCGCTATTGTCGCAATGATTATTTCGGCAAAACAGCGTAATGCAACACATCATGGTGAGTTGGTCGTGACAGATCTTTCAGAAGAATTTAAGGAAACAGTAAAGCATTTACGCGATTTCCAGCTTTCAGAAGAAGAACTTAAACAAGCAGAAAAAGCAGAGAAAAAAGCGAAAAAGCAAGAAGCAAAGGCATTAAAAGCGAAATTAAAAAATGGTGAGAAAGAAACGCCTAAACCTTGTGTTTATGTGCTCGATTTTAAAGGTGATATTTCTGCATCAGAAACAACCGAACTTCGAGAAGAAATTTCGGCGATTATTAATGTAGCAAAAGCCGATGATGAGGTCTTACTACGTTTAGAAAGCCCAGGTGGTGTTGTTCATGGTTATGGTTTGGCTGCTTCACAGTTAGCTCGCTTAAAACAAAAAGGAATTAAATTAACAGTGGCAGTAGATAAGGTTGCTGCAAGTGGTGGGTATATGATGGCTTGCGTGGCAGATAAAATTGTTTCCGCACCTTTTGCGATCATCGGTTCTATTGGAGTGGTTGCACAAATTCCGAATATTCATCGTTTATTGAAAAAACATGATGTCGATGTTGATGTGATGACAGCAGGAGAATTTAAACGCACCGTTACAGTATTAGGTGAAAATACTGAAAAAGGAAAACAGAAATTCCAAGCCGAACTTGAAGAAACCCATCAATTATTTAAACAATTTGTTACTCAAAATCGACCGCACTTAGATGTGGATAAAGTCGCAACTGGTGAGCATTGGTTCGGTCAACAAGCCTTAGCGCTTCAACTAGTCGATGAGTTAGCAACCAGTGATGATATTATTCTTGAAAAAATGAAAGATAAGTCTGTGATCGCGGTGAAATATAAAGTGAAAAAGCCACTTTTACAAAAAATAGGTAAGCAAGCTGAAGAGAGTATTGAGGGAATTATCCATCGAAATTTAACAAAAAATGGACAGGATTTTATTCACTAAGAAAAAAATTTACTTATTTGACAACTCTTTACACAACTTTACAAAAAAGTTCCATAAAAAATCATTTTTTAATGTTTTTTTATTTACAAGTTAAAGAATTATGACTACCATACGCCATGAAACTTTTTATAGTTTTATTTGTAAAATTTATAAAGTTTAGTTGTGTAGGTTCTTCTTGCAAGGATTGCACCTTAACAGTAAAAAGGTAAAGAAATGAAATTATCTCGTATTTTATTATCTGCAGTTGCAGTAGCAACAGTTGCTGCTTGTGGTAACTTGAGCAAAGTTACAGAAGCTGGTACACCAGAATATAAAGAAGTTGATGGTCAACAAGTACCACAACTTGTATGGCCTAAAATTGATAAAGCAGGCTTCAACCATGATGGTAGCCAATTCGGTTCATGGCCAAACTGGGACAACGTTCGTATGATCGAACGTGGTATGAACAAAGACCAATTATATAACCTAATCGGTCGTCCACACTTCTCTGAAGGTTTATACGGTGTTGAAGAGTGGGATTATGCGTTCAACTATCGTGAGAATGGTGTTCACAAAATTTGTCAATACAAAATATTATTTGACAAAAACCACAATGCTCAAAGCTTCTTCTGGTATCCAAACGGTTGTAACGGAAACTCAGCATTTACTTTAAGTGGTGACTTCTTGTTCGACTTCGATAAAGATACTTTAACTCCACGTGGTAAAGAAGTTGTTGATAACGTTGCAGCACAATTAAAAGAAACTGGTGCTAAAGAAGTTAAAGTTGCAGGTTACACTGACCGTTTAGGTTCTGATGCTTACAACTTAGATCTTTCTCAACGTCGTGCAAACCGTGTTAAAGCTCGTTTAATTGAAGATGGTGTAACATCTGAAATTACAGCTGTTGGTTACGGTAAAGTGCCACAAGTTAAAGCTTGTAATGGTTACAAACACGCAAGTAAAGCTGAGAAAGACTGTTTACGTCCAAACCGTCGTGTAGAAATCACTGCTTCTGGTTCTGTATTAAAATTACAAGAAGGTGGTCAAGTTAACGGTGGAACTCAAGGTCCAGCACCTCTTTATCAAAAATAATAGATAGAGAAGATAGAAAGAGCGTAATGAAAATTACGCTCTTTTTTGTGCTTAAGAAATTATTCAAGTAAAAGTTCTTCAATCAATTTAGTGGTTAAGTTTATATAACTTCCATTGAAACGATGACTGAAATTTAGCAGGTAATAAAGCTGATAAAGGTGTTTTCTTTCTTCAAAACCTTCTTTATCAAGCGGAAAAGTGCGGTCATAAATTTCATAGAATTCAGGTGAGAAAGGTTGGAATAGTTCACTGAATGCTAAATCACACTCTCTATCCCCCCAGTAGCAAGCAGGATCATAAGTAAAGGTTTGATTACCTACGATAGCCGTATTCTCAATCCATAAGTTACCATGTAACAAAGAAGGTTTGGGGTTATGTTTTGAAAGTTTGTGTTTTACCTTTTCAATAATTAAATCAATGTCACCAAAGTCTAAACCTTTATCTTTGCAAAGTTGTAATTGCCATCCAATACGTTGTTCTGCAAAAAATTTTGCCCAACTTCCATTCCATTTATTCGGTTGATACTCAGGTCCAAGCCAAGTATCAAAATCTAATCCATAGTTTTTAGTACCAGATACTTGATGGAGTTTAGCTAATTCTTCAGCAAAATGTGGCGTAGCATTGGTTTGCTGAGTAATAGGAAGCGCTTCTAATAATAAGAAACTATGGTTTTGAGAACAGCCTACGCCATACACTTGCGGAAGTCGGATTGTATTGGTTTTGCCTAGTAGGTTTAATTGGTCAGCTTCTGCACGAAACATCGAACGATAGGACCGTTCATTCACTTTAACAAAGACAGGTTGGATTCCATCCGTAATAAGCCAAGTTTCATTTACTTCGCCCCCTGGCACTTTGTTTTTTTCTTTGATGTTATAGTAAGCACCAAATTGATCAGCTAAGACTTGAGAAATTGATTTCCACATAATACGCCTCCTAGACATGCTCGATTCATCCTCATTCTATCCAAAATGCTAAAAATTACTGTGATATATCTCAAAAAATAGCAAAAATCTTTGTCATTTTTCATCTGAAACATCAATTCACCAATAAACGCGTGATTTTTTAATGAGTTAGTATTATCATTAAGTGTATTTTTAGTTAGAAAAGATAATCAGGGGAAACTATGCAACATCTGAAAGATCTTGTTGAGAAAGCAAAATCGGCTATTGAACAAATCGAAAATAAAAGTTTAACCACATTAGATGAAATTCGTGTGGAATATTTTGGTAAAAAAGGGCATTTTACCCAACTTATGCAGGAATTGCGTAATGTTGCAGCGGAAGAGCGTCCTGCAATGGGCGCTAAAATCAATGAAGCGAAACAAGCTGCGTTAGATTTTTTAAATGCTAAAAAAGCAGAATGGGAACAAGCTGAACTCAATGCGAAATTAGAAAAAGAACGTATTGATGTGAGCCTTCCAGGTCGTAAGACAGAAACGGGTGGTTTACACCCTGTTACCATTACCATCAATCGCGTAACAAAATTCTTTTCTGAGTTAGGTTTTTCAGTTGAAACTGGCCCCGAAATTGAAAGTGATTATTACAATTTCGATGCATTAAATATCCCTAAACATCACCCAGCACGTGCTGATCACGATACATTTTGGTTTAATCCTGAATTATTACTTCGTACACAAACCTCAGGTGTACAAATTCGTACCATGGAAAAAATGCAGCCACCTATTCGTATTATGGCACCAGGTCGTGTATATCGTAACGACTACGATCAAACACATACACCAATGTTCCATCAAATTGAATTGCTTTATGTAGATAAAAAAGCAAACTTCACCGAGTTAAAAGGCTTATTACACGATTTCTTACGTGCATTTTTTGAAGAAGATTTACAAGTTCGTTTCCGTCCATCCTATTTCCCATTTACTGAGCCTTCAGCTGAAGTCGATGTAATGGGCAAAAATGGTAAATGGTTAGAAGTATTAGGTTGTGGTATGGTGCATCCTAATGTGTTACGTAACGTAGGTATTGACCCAAATGAATATTCTGGCTTCGCAGTAGGCATGGGAGTTGAGCGTTTAACCATGTTACGCTACAACGTCACAGATTTACGTTCATTCTTTGAAAACGACTTACGTTTTTTAAAACAATTTAAGTAATTAACCGTTGGGTTAAATTGACGATAATGATTAATTTAGAACGTAACACGTTCATCAATAAAGGATACAGAGATAATGAAATTTAGTGAAAATTGGGCGAGAGAATGGGTTAATCCATCAATTTCAACAGAGCAGTTATGTGATCAAATCACGATGCTTGGTTTAGAAGTTGATGGCGTTGAAAAAGTAGCTGGCGACTTTACAGGTGTTGTTGTGGGTGAAGTTGTTGAATGTGCGCAACACCCAGATGCAGATAAATTACGTGTCACTAAAGTAAATGTTGGTGGCGAGCGCTTATTAGATATCGTTTGTGGTGCACCAAATTGCCGTCAAGGTTTAAAAGTAGCATGTGCAACTGAAGGCGCTGTATTACCCGGTGATTTTAAGATTAAGAAGACTAAATTACGTGGACAACCTTCAGAAGGGATGCTTTGCTCATTCTCTGAATTAGGCATTGATGTAGATGCAGATGGTATTATTGAATTACCGTTAGATGCACCAGTAGGCACAAATCTACGTGAATATTTAGATTTAGATGATAAAACTATTGAAATTAGTTTAACGCCAAACCGTGCAGATTGTTTAAGCATTGCAGGTGTTGCACGTGAAGTTGGCGTGGTTAATAAACAAGTTGTTAATCAACCGCACTTTGATGCTGTACCGGCAACAATTTCAGATAAAGTTCAAATTGAATTAAATGCGCCAGAAGCATGTCCGCGTTATTTATTGCGCGTGGTGAAAAATGTGAATGTTAAAGCACAATCACCAATTTGGTTACAAGAAAAATTACGTCGTTGCGGTATTCGTTCTATCGACCCAATTGTAGATATTACTAACTATGTTTTACTTGAATTAGGTCAACCAATGCATGCTTTTGATGCATCAAAAGTAGCTCAACCTGTTCAAGTGCGTTTAGCCAATAACGGCGAAGAACTTGTTTTATTAGATGGTACAACCGCAAAATTACAACCGAATACTTTAGTAATTGCAGATCAAACTGGTCCATTAGCAATGGCAGGTATCTTTGGTGGTCAAGCTAGTGGTGTTGATGCTGAAACAACAAAAGATGTGATTTTAGAGGCTGCATTCTTTGCACCATTAGCGATTGCGGGACGTGCAAGACAATACGGTTTACACACCGATTCTTCACATCGTTTTGAACGCGGTGTTGATTTTACGCTACAACGTCACGCAATGGAAAGAGCAACAGCACTGTTACTCGAAATTTGTGGCGGTGAAGCAGGCGAAATTTGTGAAGTTGTGAGTGAGCAATATTTACCAAAAGTCAATGAGGTCACTTTACGTCGTGAAAAATTAGATAGCTTATTAGGTCATCATATCGAAACTGAAACCGTGACCGAGATTTTTGAGCGTTTAGGTTTTGCTGTGAAATATGCTAATGATGTTTGGACCGTGACCTCAGCAAGCTGGCGTTTTGATATTGAAATCGAAGAAGATCTCATTGAAGAAGTAGCACGTATTTATGGCTATAACAGCATTCCAAATAATGCACCATTAGCACATCTTCGTATGCGTGAACATAAAGAGTCTGATTTAGATTTAAGCCGAATTAAAACTGCTCTTGTTGATGCAGATTATCAAGAAGCAATTACTTATAGCTTCGTTGATCCAAAAGTACAGACTTTACTTCATCCAGAAATTGATGCACTTGTATTGCCAAACCCAATTTCAGTTGAAATGTCAGCGATGCGCGTTTCATTGTTAAGTGGATTACTCGGTGCGGTGTTATACAACCAAAATCGCCAGCAAAACCGCGTACGTTTATTTGAAACGGGATTACGTTTTATTCCTGATGCTAATGCAGAATTTGGCATTCGCCAAGAGTTTGTTCTTGCTGGTGTAATTACAGGTACCGCTAAATCTGAATCTTGGACAGGTAAGGCCGAAAATGTTGATTTCTTTGATCTTAAAGGTGATTTAGAAAGCATTCTTTCTCTCACTGAAGTGGGGAGTCGTGTTAAGTTTGTGGCAAAAGCACACAGTGCATTGCACCCAGGACAATCTGCTTCAATTGAATTAGATGGAAAAGAAATTGGTTTTATTGGAACTATTCATCCACTTATCGCTCAAAAACTAGGATTAAATGGCAAAGCAGTTGTTTTTGAAATTTTATGGGATGCCATTGCAAATCGTCGTGTGGTTCAAGCTAAAGAGATTTCAAAATTCCCAGCAAACCGTCGTGACTTAGCTTTAGTCGTTGCTGATAATGTGTCAGCAGGCGATATTATCGAAGCATGTAAGCAAGCTGGCGGAGAAAAATTAACACAAGTCAATTTATTCGATGTATATCAAGGCATTGGCGTTGCTAGCGGACATAAGAGCTTAGCAATCAGTTTAACTATTCAAGATAATGAAAAAACGCTTGAAGATGATGAGATTAATGCGGTAATCTCTGCTGTATTAAACGAAGTTAAACAACGCTTTAATGCGGAGCTTAGAGACTAAACAGGAGACTAACATGGCAACGATTACAAAAATTGATATTACTGAATACTTATTAGATAAGTATCAATTACAAAAAGCTGAAGCTAAAGCATTAGTGGAAGACTTTTTTGAGGAAATTCGTTTATCGTTAGAATCTGGTGGTGAAGTAAAATTATCAGGTTTTGGTAATTTTGAACTTCGTAATAAAGCTTCCCGTCCGGGGCGTAATCCAAAAACAGGTGAAAGCATTCCTGTTTCTGCTCGCCGTGTAGTGGCATTCAAGCCAGGGCAAAAATTACGTGCTCGTGTGGAAAACACCAAGCCAAAACAATAGTAAGAAAAGTGCGGTCGTTTTTGACCGCACTTTTGTCAGGATTGAACATGAATAAGATTAAATGTGCTTTTTTAGTCGCAGGAAGTTTTTTGCTTTTTGCTTGTTCAAGTGGTATTCGTGAAGAGTATGCGATGAACTATAAAGGTCAGATTGGTGATCCGATTATAGCCATTGCCATGTTAAGTGAACAACAATATGAATGGGCGGGTACACCTTATGTCTTAGGTGGACAATCTCGTGGCGGTATTGATTGTTCTGGTTTTGTGCAAAAGACCTTTATTGATCGTTTTAATATCAATCTTCCTCGAACTACGAAAGATCAAGCGGGTTACGGAAAACTTGTTCGTAAAGAAGATATCCAAACAGGCGATTTAATTTTCTTTAAAACGGGACGCGGACCAAATGGTTATCATGTTGGGATTTATGTGAAAGAAGATAAATTTTTACACGCTTCAACCAAAGGTGGTGTGATTTATTCTTCGATGAATAGCCCTTATTGGAAAAAAGCTTTTTGGCAAGTTAGACGAGTATAGTGGAAATAAAAAAGTGCGGTTAATTTTAACCGCACTTTTCTTTTATGGATTTGCTGTAGGGCGAATGCCTAATGTATGACAAATCGCATACGTGAGTTCGCTACGATTTAACGTGTAGAAGTGGAAGTCATTCACACCTTCACGAGAAAGGATTTTTACCATATCCATTGCCACACTCGCCGCGACGAGATTGCGAGTAGTAGGATCATCATCTAATCCTTCATATGCTTTAGCCAACCATGCTGGAATTTTTACATTCGTAAATGATGCCATTTTTTGAAGTTGTTTGAAGTTAGTTACAGGTAGAATACCCGGAACAATTTCAGCCTCAATACCAATGGATGCACAGCGGTCACGGAAGCGAAGATAACTATCAATATCAAAGAAGAATTGAGTAATGACATGATTAGCGCCTGCATCAATTTTACGTTTCAAATTGATTAAATCTGCTTGTGCTGATTTTGCTTCAGGGTGAACCTCAGGATATGCTGCAACTGAGATATCAAAATCAGCTACGGAGCGGAGTAGTTCAACTAAATCAGCCGCATAGAAAGGTTTTTTGGCATAGCCTTTTGGCTCATCACCGCGTAATGCCACAATGCGACGAATACCGCTATCCCAATAATCTTTTGCAATTTCTTTTAATTCTTCAGGTGTTGCATCAATACCTGTTAAATGTGGTGCGGCTTCTATGCCTGTTTCTGCTTTAATGGTTTTCACGATGCTATGTGTACGATCACGTTCGCCAGAGTTTGCACCATAGGTGACGGAAACAAATTTAGGATTTAATACTTTTAAGCGATGGATGGAATCCCAAAGCATGCTTTCCATTTTTTCATTTTTAGGCGGAAAGAATTCAAAGGAGACATTAATTTTTTTGTTAGTATCAGCAAGATGTTGATTTAATGTGTTAATTTCGTTTGCGTAGCTCATAGCATGCCTTCTTACGTTTTTTATTAGAATGCACTTATCATAAGATAAGAACTAATATGCGTCAATTTCAATGATTTCATCAAAATAATGAATGAAATTAATGATTGTTTATTGTGCGTTGTATTTTAAAAGAAAATCAATTTATTTGCACAAAAAGTTAGCATTTTTTCTAAAAATAGGTATAATGTGCCGACCCTGTAAATGCACGGATTCCCACCGTGCATTATTTTATCGAGATCACACTCGAAGGGGTGGAGATTAAGATTAATGGTTGTGTTTCAATCAGTATGGAACACTGGGTATCAAACTTATATTTTGGTAATTAATTAATGAAAACTTTTGTAGCAAAACCGGAAACAGTAAAACGTGACTGGTATGTGGTAGATGCGACAGGTAAAACTTTAGGTCGTTTAGCTACTGAATTAGCACGCCGTCTTCGTGGTAAACACAAGGCTGAGTACACTCCACACGTAGATACTGGTGATTACATCATCGTTATCAACGCAGACAAAGTGGCAGTAACTGGTCGTAAAGAAACAGATAAACTTTACTACTGGCACACTGGCTATGTAGGTGGTATCAAACAAGCGACTTTCAAAGAAATGATCGCTCGCCGTCCTGAAGCGGTGATTGAAATTGCGGTTAAAGGTATGTTGCCAAAAGGTCCATTAGGCCGTGCAATGTTCCGTAAATTAAAAGTGTATGCAGGTGCAGAACACCAACACGCAGCACAACAACCACAAGTATTAGACATTTAATCACGAGGTTTAGGAAATGGCAGAGAATCAAAACTACGGCACTGGTCGCCGCAAAAGCTCTTCAGCTCGTGTATTTATCAAACCGGGCAGTGGTAAAATCACTATCAACCAACGTGAATTAGACGTATATTTCGGTCGCGAAACAGCTCGTATGATCGTACGTCAACCGTTAGAATTAGTGGAATTAACTGATAAATTAGACCTATACATCACTGTTAAAGGTGGTGGTATTTCTGGTCAAGCGGGTGCAATCCGTCACGGTATCACTCGTGCATTAATGGAATATGATGAGACTTTACGTCCTGCTCTTCGTGCAGCTGGCTTCGTTACTCGTGACGCACGTCGCGTTGAACGTAAAAAAGTTGGTTTACACAAAGCACGTCGTCGTCCACAATACTCCAAACGTTAATTTTTTATTATCGTTTCAAGAAAGCAGAGAGCAATCTCTGCTTTTTTTATGTCTGTAAAAAACAAATTAATTAAAAATCACCATTCTTTGATTTCTTATTTTTGTTTGTAATTATTTGATTTAAAAACAAAAATGAGAAATTATTGGCAATTTAGATCTCGGTTATGTTAAAATAATCGCCCGCTTTTAGTAGAAGTATATAGATTATTTTGGATCTTCGGAGGAATAAATGTCCAATGCATCAAGTAAACGTTCAGTAATGACTCTTTTTTCAAATAAAAATGACATTTACTGCCATCAGGTAAAAATTGTCTTAGCTGAAAAAGGTGTCGCTTACGAAAACGAAGAAGTTGATCTGCAAGCATTATCAGAAGATTTAATGGAATTAAATCCTTACGGCACATTACCAACCTTGGTGGATCGTGATTTAGTGTTATTCAGCTCACGCATCATTATGGAATATCTTGATGAGCGTTTTCCACATCCTCCACTTATGCCAGTTTATCCGGTTTCTCGTGCGAAAAGCCGTCTTTTAATGTTACGTATCGAACAAGATTGGTACCCAACATTAGAAATTGCTGAAAAAGGCACGGAAGTTGAACGTGAAGAAGCATTAAAACAGCTAAAAGAAGAATTGTTAGCAGTATCGGTTATCTTCCAACAAACCCCTTATTTTATGAGTGAAGAGTTTGGTTTGGTTGATTGTTATGTTGCACCATTATTATGGAAACTACGTAATATGGGCGTGGAATTCAGCGGTACAGGAAGCAAAGCAATCAAAGGCTATATGGATCGTGTATTTAGCCGTGATTCATTTTTACAATCTGTAGGTGAGGCTGCACCTAAAAATTTAATGGATGATAAATAATGACCCACACACCTTCTCCAAAGCGCCCTTATTTACTAAGAGCCTATTATGATTGGCTAGTGGATAACGATTTCACCCCATATTTAGTGGTGGATGCTAATTATTATGGTACCAATGTACCTGTAGAATACGTGAAAGATGGGCAAATCGTCTTAAATCTTTCTGCGGGAGCAACCGGGAATTTGCAATTAACGAATGATTTTATTCAGTTTAATGCACGTTTCAAAGGTGTGGCTCGTGAGTTATATATTCCGATGGGTGCCGCTTTAGCTATTTATGCACGTGAAAATGGTGATGGCGTGATGTTTGAGCCAGAAGAAATTTACGATGAACTCAATCGTGAGCCGACATCAGAACAGCCATTAAGCTTTGCAGAAGCGGTAGATAAACCTAAAGCTGAAAAGAAACCACAGAAATCAGCATCTCATTTACGAATTGTGGATTAATAAAAGAAAAACAAAAGTGCGGTTAATTTTAACCGCACTTTTTTATTTATTATTTGGTTGCAGCTTTCATATTGCGGATAAACTCAGCGAGTTCAGTTAAGCATTGAGCTTGATTATCTAAATTTCGCTCAATAATTTTTACAGTTGCAGAACCTGAAATTGCACCAGCTGCTCCCAGTTGAAGGGCTTCTTTTACCTGAGCTGGTTGAGCAATACCAAAACCTTGTAGAATTGGTGGCGCCTTATGGGCTTTAAGTTGTTCTACAAGTGTATCTAAGTTTGCAGCATGAGCTTGATTCTCTGCACTTGTCACACCTGCACGAGAAACTAAATAGGTATAGCCTTCGCTGTTTTCAGCAACACCTTGTACGGTTTTTGCATCAGCATTTGGTGGGCAAATAAAGACAGGTTGAATGCCATGCTTTTTAGCAGCTTGAACATAGTCTTCTTTTGCCAATAGTGGAATATCTGCCACTAAAACCGCATCTACGCCGACTTCTGCACAGCGTTGATAGAAATTATCTAAGCCTTTCGCAAAAATTAAATTCGCACAAAGAAGTAAACTAATCGGAATCTCAGGATATTTTGACCGCACTTTAGCGAGTAATTTAAAGCTGTCTTCAGTGCTATGACCCGCATTGAGCGCACGGTTATTAGCCGCTTGAATAACAGGGCCGTCTAATAATGGATCAGAAAATGGAAAGCCTAATTCCAAAGCATCTGCGCCATTTTCGACTAACGTGCAAATAATCTCAAAAGAGCGATCAAATGTTGGATCGCATAATGTAACGAAAGGTACAAAAGCCCCTTCTTTTTTCGCTGCAAGTTCTGCAAATTTAGTTTCAAAACGGCTCATTATTGCATTCCTTTTTCTTTTAAAACTTTATCAACGGTGAAAATATCTTTATCACCACGACCAGAGAGATTCACCACTAAAATTTGTTCTTTATTCGGTTCTTGATGAATCATTTTTAGCGCATGTGCTAATGCATGAGAACTTTCCAGTGCAGGAATAATTCCTTCATGTTTTGCTAATTCTTGGAAAGCGTTTAATGCTTCATCATCTGTAATACTTGGGTATTCTGCACGACCAATACTTTGCAAGTAAGCATGTTGAGGCCCTACAGAAGGGAAGTCTAAGCCCGCAGAAATAGAGTAGGATTCTTCCACTTGACCATCTTCAGTTTGCATTAAAGGTGATTTCATACCGAAATAAATGCCCACTTTTGCATGACCTAATGGCGCACCATGTTCACCACTTTCGATGCCATGACCAGCAGGTTCCACACCAATTAAGCGTACGCCTTTTTCATCAATAAAGTCCGTAAACATACCAATCGCATTCGAGCCACCACCGACTGCCGCGATGACAGCATCCGGTAAACGCCCTTCTTTTTCTAAGATTTGATGTTTGGTTTCTTCACCAATCATTTTTTGGAATTCACGTACAATGGTTGGGAATGGATGAGGGCCTGCAGCTGTACCCAATAAATAATGGGTGTTTTCATAGTTGGCTGACCAATCACGCATTGCTTCACAGCACGCATCTTTCAATGAGCAAGAACCTTTTTGTACAGGAATCACTTCTGCGCCCATCAAACGCATACGGAAGACGTTTGGTGATTGGCGTTCCACGTCTTTTGCCCCCATGTAAACACGACAAGGCATATCTAACATTGCACAAGCAAGGGCTGTTGCCACGCCATGTTGGCCCGCACCAGTTTCTGCGATAATACGTGTTTTACCCATGCGTTTTGCTAATAAAATTTGACCTAACACTTGGTTGGTTTTATGGGCACCACCGTGAAGTAAATCTTCACGTTTTAAATAAATTTTTGCTTTTGTGCCTTTGGTTAAATTACGGCAAAGGGTAAGTGCGGTTGGTCTGCCCGCATAATTTTTAAGTAAATCTTGAAATTCACGTTGGAATTCAGGATCGTCTTTTGCTTCAACAAAGGCTTTTTCTAGCTGTTGTAGTACCGGTACGAGAATTTCCGGTACATACATTCCGCCAAATTCACCGAAATAAGGATTTAAAAGGGTTGCTGACATAATATTTCCTTGTTATTTTTGAATTCTTGCGACATTAAGTGGTGCAAAGGTTTGTGCAGTAGGCATCACTTCAATGCGATTAATATTGACATGTTCAGGTTGTTGATTGAGCCATAACACAATATTAGCAATATCTTGTGGGCTGACATATTCTACATTTTCATAGAGTTTTTTAGCTCGGGCATCATCACCTTTAAAGCGGATATTAGAAAATTCAGTTCCACCACAAAGACCGGGTTCAACATTGGACACGCGAATTTGTGTACCAGCAAGATCGGCTCGAAGATTTAAACTAAATTGTTTTATAAAAGCTTTAGTGCCACCGTATACATTGCCACCTGGATAAGGATAAGTACCTGCAATTGAGCCTAAATTAATAATATGACCTGAATTGCGTTCAACCATTTGTGGTAACACAAGACGAGTGATGGTGACGAGACCTTTAATATTGGTATCAATCATTTGCATCCAATCGTCTAAACTCGCTTTATCTGCACTTTCTAAGCCTAATCCTAAACCTGCATTATTCACCAATAAATCAATGGATTGCCAATTAGCGGGAAGGGAATGGAAAGCCTCTTCTGTTGCTTGGCGATCTGAAATATCAAAGGCAAGAAAGTGGAAGTTTTCACCTAATTCTTGTTGTAATTGTTCTAAACGAGCTACGCGGCGCCCTGTGCTAATTACACGATAACCATTTTCAATAAGTGTGCGACAAATTGCCGCACCAAATCCGGCAGTTGCGCCGGTTACTAACGCTGTTCTTTGCATAATGCTTCCCCTTAGCAATCAGATTAATTTGATAAAATCTTATTAAAAACTGATCGCACTTTTTCGCTGTCTTTTACGCCAGCAGCAGCTTCTACACCAGAATTGAGATCAACACCTAAGCAACCTTGCTTAATGGCTTGTTCAATATTGTCGGGTGAAATGCCACCAGCCAAAATAATTTTGTGTTTCAAGTTTTCAGGAATGACTGACCAATTAAAGGTTTTTCCTGTGCCACCTTGTTGATTAGCGGATTGGCTATCGAAAATATAGCGTGCGATATTTAAATCATCAGTAAAATCAACCGCACTTTGTGCTTCAGTATTCACCGAAATGGCTTTCCAAATTTGTATTTCTTCAGGCAGTTGGTGACGAAGTGCGGTAATAAATTCGGCCGTTTCTGAACCGTGTAGCTGAACAGCATAAAGCTGCAATTGTTTAGCGATTTTTACAATAAAATCAATTTCTTGATTCTGGAACACGCTCACAAAACGAAGTGGTGATGCTGTCACTAATTCTTGAGCTTGACGTAGGCTCACACAACGTTTTGAATGTTCGACGAAAATTAAGCCGCCGTATAATGCTCCGTTTGCGTAAACCTCTTTGACATCTTGTGTGCGAGTTAAACCGCATACTTTATTTTCGCCAAAAATCACTTCACGCACAGCATTATTTAAATCTGGGCTGCCCATTAGGCTGCTGCCGATTAAAAAGCCATGTGCCACTTTTTGCAAATCACGAATTTGGCTGTGATTATAAATACCAGATTCGCTGATAATACGTGCATCACTAGGAATGCGATCGGCATATTTTTGTGTGAGTTCTACCACGCGGTTTAAATCAACGGTGAGATCGTGAAGATTACGATTGTTAACACCGATGATTTTTGCACCTAATGCAAGGGCACGCTCAAATTCTTCTTCATTGCTGGTTTCTGTTAATACCCCCATGCCGAGAGAATGTGCCAGATCAGCCAGTATGCGATAGGTTTCATCATTCACCACTGAAAGCATCAATAAAATAGCATCAGCTTGATAGTAGCGCGCAAGATACACCTGATATTCGCTGATCATAAAATCTTTGCACAATACAGGTTGTGAGACAACGTCACGTACTTGCGGCAAATAATCAAATTTACCTTGGAAGTATTTCTCATCCGTTAGCACAGAAACAGCCGACGCATAATGTTTATACACATTGGCGATTTCGTCTAAATTAAATTCATCACGAATTAATCCTTTAGAAGGGGAAGCTTTCTTACATTCCAAAATATAAGCAGGCTTTTGATGGGTGCCTTTAGTCAACGCATCATAAAAAGAGCGGTCAGATTTTTGAATGTTTTCTTTAAATTGTGAAAGCGGAAATTCAGCTTCCTTTGCTTTAACCCATTGCGCTTTGTCTAAGACGATTTTTTGTAGCACCGTAGCAGAGTCAATTGGTTTGGTGAAATCTTGCGTGATCATAATTTTTCTTCTTATTTATTGGAGCTTTATTGTGGCGTATCAAATCAGCCTTTATCTTAATATTTTGTCAAATGTTGTAGTGTCTCAAACGCTTTGCCTGATGCAAGGTGAGCCAACACATTTTGAACATTTTGTTTTAAGTCATCATGATCAAATAATTTCAACAATAATGCGACATTTGCGGCTACCGCATTAGCATGTTCAGCTTTGCCCTTACCTTGTAAAAGAGCAGTCAGATATTGGGCATTTTCTTGCGGTTCGCCACCACGTAAACTTTCTAAAGATTGTGTTTTTAAACCAAAATCTTCTGGCGTTAAGGTGAAGTAGTCAATATTGCCGTTTTTAATTTCTGCCACTTGCGTTTCACCATGTACGGCGACTTCATCTAGACCCGCACCATGAACCACAAAAGTATGTTGATGACCTAATGCGACAGCGGTTTCAGCATAGGTTTTCACTAATTCAGGGGCATACACGCCAAGCAAATGATAAGTTGGGCGAGCAGGGTTAATTAATGGACCTAAAATATTAAAAAGCGTACGTGTTTTTAATGCCGCACGAACAGGGGCCACATGTTTAAACCCACTGTGATATTGTTGAGCAAATAAGAAACATACGCCAATATCATCAAGCGCTTGACGAGCTTGTTCTGGTGTGACATTCACATTTACACCGAGTGCGGTTAATACATCACTGGCACCTGATTTGCTTGATACGCTACGGTTACCGTGTTTTGTTACTTTTGCACCCATAGAGGCTGCAACAATGGCACTTGCAGTAGAAATATTAATTGTGTTTTGACCATCGCCACCCGTTCCTACAATATCCGCAAAAGGGTAATCAGGACGAGGGAATGATTTGGCATTGTTCAAGGATGCTGATACCGCACCACTTAATTCATCGATAGTGGCGCCACGTACTTTTAATGCAATCAGCATGGCAGCAATTTGTTCGTTATTCAGTTCGCCTTGCATAATGGCATTAAAAATGACCGCACTTTCTTCTTTATTAAGTGTTTTTCCGTTGTAAAGTTGTTCTAATAATTGAGCCGTTTGCATAATCTCGTCCTTTATACGTAAATATCGTAATCTAAATCGCGCGCTTCATCGCCAGTCATACCACGGAAACCCCAACAATGCGCCGGTTGTTCTTTAATCGTAATTTCAACGTTGTGAGATTTAATACCAATTTTGTATTCGAGTTCGCTGAAGAGCATTTTGATTAAACGTTTTTTTGTACCTTCCATACGACCTTGCATCAGGTTAATTTCAATAACGGTATAATCATCGTTACGATCGATAGGATAAAGAAAATCTTCTTTATCTAAACATAAAAAACGAATCGCATGCTTTCCACGAGGAATGTCTAAACCAAGGTTTAAACAGTTATAAATTACTTCAGCAATATCTTGACGACGAGGTGCAAGCACTTCTTTTAATCCATATACGGTAATCATTTTTCTTCCTTAATCTCTGTTTAATAACCATTCCACAGATTGTTGTAATAATTTGGAACCTTGCACAGTAAGGATGCTTTCTGGGTGGAATTGGAAAGCACAAATTGGCAAGGTTTTATGACGAATTGCCATCACGATACCATTGTAATCGGCATTGACAATAAATTCGTCAGGCAGATTTTTACCCATCAAAGAGTGATAACGCGCCACAGGCATTGGGTTGGCAATATCTTTAAACATGGCTTGGTTATCGTGTTGAATGCGCGATACTTTACCATGTAATACTTTGCCTGCATGTACAACCTCTCCACCAAAGGCTTGAATAAGCGCTTGATGGCCTAAGCAAATACCAATAATTGGCACATTATTTTTTAAACGTTCAATGAGCGGGAGCAAGATACCTGCTTCAGCCGGAGTACCTGGTCCTGGAGAGAGTGCAAGAATCGTATCCGGTGTATTTAATGCCTCTTGTACCACTTGCTCTAAATTGGTGTCATTACGATAAATTTTTACGTTATGCCCAAGCACACGGAATTGATCCACTAAGTTATAAGTGAATGAATCAAAATTATCTAAAAAGAGAATATTAGCCATAATTTATCGTCCTTATTTTGCTTGGGTATTGATTTGTTTGATTGCTTTAAGCACTGCAGCCGCTTTATGGCGAGTTTCATCCGCTTCCATTTGAGGATCAGAATCCAACACTTCACCACAACCTGCTTGAATATGGGCAATGCCATTTTGTACAAAAGCAGAACGAATCACGATACAGGTATCAAAATGACCATCAGAGGTGAGATAGCCGACCGCACCGCCGTAGCTGTGACGTTTTTGCTGTTCAAATTGATAGATTAACTGCATCGCTTTGATTTTAGGCGCACCAGTTAACGTCCCCATATTCATGCAAGCTTGATAAGCGTGTAAGGCATCAAGTTCAGGACGAAGTTTACCCACTACGCGAGAAACCAAATGCATGATGTGAGAATAGCGATCCACTTGCATTAATTCTGCCACTTTACGTGTACCGCTTTGGCAAACACGAGCAATGTCATTACGGGCTAAATCTACTAACATTAAATGTTCAGCTTGCTCTTTATGATCAAGACGTAGTTCTAATTCCAAACGCGCATCCAATTCAGGGTCAATATTGCCATGGGCATCAAAACCACGTGGGCGAGAACCTGCAATTGGGTAAATTTCTAATTGACGATTATCTGGTGCATATTTCAACGCACTTTCTGGTGATGCACCGAATAAAATGAAATCCTCATCGTTCATGTAGAACATATAAGGGCTTGGATTGTTATGTTTTAATTGTGCATAGCTCGCAAGGGTATTCGGGCAAGCTAATGAAAAACGGCGAGATGGCACAATTTGGAACACATCACCAATATTAATATGATGTTTTAATGCTTTGACAATGCCGATAAATTCAGGATCTTCAAAGTTGGTGTTGACCTCATCACTTGCTGCTTTAATGGAAAGTACGCCATCAATATTTCTTAATTTTTGTGCAATAGAAAGTGCGGTTTTCGCGACTTCCACTTGCTCTTCTTGGCTAAAACAGAAGCTTTTTAATGTAGCTTGTTGGCTTTGGTGATCGATGGTGATTAAGTTTTCTGCGAGATAGAAACTGTAATCTGGGCAGTTAATGCCATCATCTTTTAATTCAACACCTTGCATTGGAATAAAATTTGCCACCAAATCATAAGCAAATAAACCACCTAAAAAGACAGGTGTGCTGCTATGTTGATAATGGTTAGAAATTACACGAAGTCCATCAAAAATGGTTGCGGCTTGTAATTTACTGTCTTCATCTAATTGATTATCGAGTGGCGCAAATTGTACAGAAAATTCATTCTCAAAATTGACCGCACTTACGGTACCGAGTTGGCTTAATACTGGATGAATTTCATTTAACACTTGTTTTCCGTTCGCATTTAGTGCTCTAAAGGTCACTTGATTGCCTAGGCAAGTAATTTTAACGGCAGCATTAATTAGAATAAGGCTCTGTAAGCTGTTTTTACTGCCAATTTCGGCAGAGTCGAGGAGAAGAGAATTTGAGTTCTGTTTGCAAAGCGTATTAAAAATTGCGGTGGTGTCAGCATGATAGGGAACCGGTTGAGAGGTCACCGCAATAAAAGGGGTATTTTTCATAATCAATCCTGTATTTTGAACTTCTGCACTATTAAACTAGTACATAATGCATAAGTCAAGAAAATAATCAAAAATTTGGCGTGATTTTACAATATTTTTTTAATTTTTAACCAAAGATATTAAAAATAGAGGAAGTTGATTAGAAAAAAGCCATTTCGAGGCATATCTCAAAATGGCTTATCTGGGGATTTTAGTAATTAGAGAGATGCAACAATCTCATCAATTTTATTTCTTGCTGAACGTTGTGCTTTTTCAATCGCTTCAGCACCTAATCCGATACCTTTTGCATAAGCAAACTGAACATCGGTAATGCCAACAAAACCTAAAATGGCTTTTAAGTAATTTGTCACATTGTTGTTTTCATCATACATGCCCCCAAAGCTTGCTAATACAATCGCTTTTTTACCTTGAAGTAAACCTTCAGGGCCATTTGCGGTGTATTGGAAAGTCACACGAGGACGCGCAATAAAATCAAAATAAGATTTAAGTTGTGTTGGAATGCCTAAGTTATACATAGGTGCACCAATTACAATAATATCAGCGGCTTTTAATTCAGCCACTAACTCATCAGATAAGGCTAAAAGTGCATTTTCTTCTGCAGTTTTAGGTTCGCCACGTACCGCAGTTGCCGCCGTTGCATCAAAATGGGGAAGTTGTTGCGCCGCTAAATCACGTACCACAATGTTGTGGTCTTTTAATTTTTCAATGGTGTAATCGGCTAATTTATTACTTTGAGAGTTATCTGCAAGGATGCTTGATTTCAATACTAATACGTTCATAGAGTTTCCTTTAATTGCTGTTTATCAAAAGTGCGGTCATTTTATCGGAAATTTTGAATAGATAAAGTAGCTATCAGGAAAATCATTATTTACTCATTGGAAAGAATTCAGCGAGATATTAACAAGTGTGGTGGAAAGTGCTAAAATTCTCCGCCGCACTTGGTTTGCTCGATAGTGGGAGTGAATGAAAGTGCGGTTTGTTTTTAATCATTATTTGCATGTTGCCTTTCGTATGGGCGACCACTGTATAAGGAAAAATTATGCCTATTATTACTTTACCGGACGGTTCTAAACGTGAATTTGATCGTCCAGTTTCTGTGTTAGAAGTAGCTCAAGATATCGGAGCCGGTCTTGCCAAAGCAACCATTGCTGGCCGTGTAAACGGTGAACGTCGTGATGCGTGTGACATCATCAATGAAGATGCCAACCTTGAAATTATTACAGCAAAAGATGAAGACGGTTTAGAAATTATTCGTCACTCTTGCGCACACTTGCTCGGTCACGCAATCAAACAATTATTCCCAGATGTCAAAATGGCAATCGGTCCAACGATTGAAAATGGCTTCTATTATGATGTGGATTTAGACCGTTCTTTAACGCAAGAAGACATTGATGCTATCGAAAAACGTATGCTTGAATTGGCGAAAACCAATTATGACGTGATCAAAACTCCGGTAAGCTGGCAAGAAGCAAGAGATACTTTTGAAAAACGCGGTGAGCCATACAAAATGGCTATCTTAGATGAAAACATCGAACGCACCGCAACGCCTGCGCTTTATCATCACGAAGAATACATTGATATGTGTCGTGGACCACATGTGCCAAATATGCGTTTCTGCCACAACTTTAAATTAATGAAAGTTGCAGGTGCTTACTGGCGTGGTGATAGCAAAAATAAAATGTTACAACGTATCTATGGTACGGCGTGGGCTGATAAAAAACAATTAGCGGAATACTTAACTCGCTTAGAAGAAGCGGCAAAACGTGACCACCGTAAAATCGGTAAAGCGTTAGATTTATATCATATGCAAGAAGAAGCACCGGGTATGGTGTTCTGGCATAACGATGGTTGGACAATTTTCCGTGAATTGGAAACCTTCGTTCGTACAAAATTAAAAGAATACGATTATCAAGAAGTGAAAGGTCCGTTCATGATGGACCGTGTGTTATGGGAAAAAACAGGTCACTGGCAAAACTACGGCGATTTGATGTTTACTACACAATCAGAAAACCGTGAATATGCGATTAAACCAATGAACTGCCCAGGACACGTTCAAATCTTTAACCAAGGTTTAAAATCTTACCGTGATTTGCCAATCCGTATGGCAGAATTTGGTTCTTGTCACCGTAACGAACCATCAGGTTCTTTACACGGTTTAATGCGTGTACGTGGTTTCACTCAAGATGATGCACACATTTTCTGTACTGAAGATCAAATTGAAAGTGAAGTAACCAGCTGTATTAAAATGGTTTACGACATTTACAGCACGTTCGGTTTCCAAAATATCCAGGTGAAACTATCTACTCGCCCAGAAAAACGTATCGGTGCAGATGATATGTGGGATCGTGCAGAAGCAGGTCTTGCGGCAGCATTAGCACATAACGGTCTTGAATATGAAATTCAAGAGGGTGAAGGTGCATTCTATGGTCCGAAAATTGAGTTTGCATTACGTGACTGCTTAGATCGTGAATGGCAATGCGGTACTATCCAATTAGACTTTGCATTACCTGGTCGTTTAAATGCATCTTATGTGGCTGAAGATAACGATCGTCGTACACCAGTGATGATTCACCGTGCGATTTTAGGTTCGATTGAACGTTTCATCGGTATTATTACTGAAGAATATGCGGGTTTCTTCCCGGCATGGTTAGCACCAGTTCAAGCGATTGTGATGAACATTACCGATAGCCAAGCAGATTATGTTCAAAAAGTGGTGAAACAACTTTCTGATGCGGGATTACGTGTTAAAGCTGATTTACGTAATGAAAAAGTTGGCTTCAAGATCCGCGAACATACCTTACGTCGCGTGCCTTATATGCTTGTTTGCGGTGATAAAGAAATCGCAGAAGGCAAAGTGGCTGTACGTACCCGTAAAGGTGCAGATTTAGGTACTTTCACGATTGAAGAATTTGCTGAAATCTTAAAATCCCAAGTAAGACAACGTGAGTTGAAATTGTTGGGTGAAGAGTAATTAATTCTTTAAAATCTTAATTAAAAATGACCGCACTTTGATGTGCGGTTTTTTTATATTCACGGTATAAAAATAAACTCAAGTCTCTCTTTCTTCTATATAATAGCCTTATCACAAGGAGACGAATATGACAGCTCAAACTCAACAATTAACACCAGAATTAACGTTAGAACATATCAATGAAATTCCTGTTTTAATCTTAAATCATCCAGTAGGAACGGCTCGAATTGCATTACAAGGGGCGCAGCTATTAAATTGGCAACCTAAAGGGGCAGAGCAGGATATCTTTTGGTTAAGTGAGATTGAACCTTTCACACAAGGTGTTGCAATTCGCGGCGGTGTACCGATTTGTTACCCTTGGTTTGGAGGCGTTAAACAACCTTCACACGGTACAGCGCGTTTACGTTTATGGCAATTAAGTGATTATGATCTGCAAGCGAATAAAGTGCGGTTAGAATTTTCGCTCTTTTCTGAATATGGTGTGATTGAAGCCAAAATGAAAATGGAATTTACCGATAAATGCACAATGACTTTAACGCATTTAGGGCAAGAACCAGCTCAAGCGGCATTACACAGTTATTTTAATATTGGTGATATTTCACAAATTGAAGTCCAAAATTTACCAAGTCGTTGTTATGACTCATTACAAGGTAAACATACTGATGTTCCTTCAACACGCAAAATAGAACAAGGTGTGGATTGTATTTATTCATTAGAAGAAAATAAAACATTCTTGGTGGATAAAGCATTTAATCGACGTATTCAAATTACCCATCATCATGCAGATTCAATTGTGCTATGGAATCCTTGGGAGAAAACACCAAGTGCGATGCAACCAAAAGGGTATAGAACAATGGTATGTATTGAAACCGCAAGATTAGAAAAACTGCTTCAATTTGGAGAGAGTATTTCAGCTGAAATAACTGCTTTACCCGCTGATATTTAAAGGAATAGAAATCCTTGTTGCATAAACGTGGCAAATACTATAAAATTTTGCCCGTTTTTTGTTTGTTTTTATAGCAAATGATTGAAGAAATCTTCTGTTTTAAATGCAGTGGGTTTTATCTTAAATAAATAGAAGGAATAACATTATCAAAACCGTAAAAAAAGCTCCGGCAGCTAACCGCCCGAATCGCATTAACGATGAAATTCGAGTAAAAGAAGTTCGTTTGATTGACCAAGATGGTGAACAAGCGGGGATTGTATCAATTCAACAGGCCTTAGATATGGCAGAACAAGCAGCGCTTGATTTAGTTGAGATCAGTCCGAATGCCGAACCACCGGTTTGTCGTATTATGAACTACGGCAAGTTCCTCTATGAAAAGAGCAAAACCGCAAAAGAACAGAAGAAAAAACAAAAAGTTGTACAAGTGAAGGAAATTAAATTCCGTCCAGGTACTGATGAAGGTGACTACCAAGTTAAATTACGTAGCTTAATCCGTTTCTTAGAAGATGGCGATAAAGCGAAAATTACTGTACGTTTCCGTGGTCGTGAAATGGCTCACCAAGATATCGGTTTAGACGTATTAGAACGTGTTAAAAATGATTTGGCTGACATTTCAGTAGTGGAATCTGCACCGGGTAAATTAGAAGGTCGCCAAGCGGTAATGGTGTTAGCACCTAAGAAAAAATAATTTTTTATTTAGATTTGATCTAGATAATCGAATTTTCACTTCGGTGAGAATACAACTGCATATTGGGCAAACTACGCAGCCTAATTGCTTTTGGAGAAGGGCAATTCAATTTGCCATATTGGAATAATTAGTGCCTACAAGTAATCTTCGGATTCGCCTAATTATGTGTTTAACTTAAAATGCGGAGTTATTTTAACAATGCCTAAAATTAAAACAGTACGTGGTGCTGCTAAGCGTTTCAAAAAAACAGCTTCTGGCGGTTTCAAACGTAAACAATCTCACTTACGTCATATTTTGACTAAAAAGACAACTAAACGTAAACGTCATTTACGTCATAAATCAATGGTTGCGAAAGCAGACCAAGTTTTAGTAGTAGCTTGCTTACCATACGCATAAGCCGTTATTTAAGCAAAACGTACGATTAGTTAAATTAGTTAAAAATATTACATAGGAGATTAGATAATGGCTCGTGTAAAACGTGGTGTTATTGCAAGAGCACGCCATAAGAAAGTTCTTAAGGCTGCTAAAGGTTATTATGGTGCACGTTCACGCGTGTATCGCGTTGCTTTCCAAGCGGTGATCAAAGCTGGTCAATACGCATATCGTGACCGTCGTCAACGTAAACGTCAATTCCGTCAATTATGGATTGCACGTATCAACGCTGCGGCTCGTCAAAATGGTTTATCTTACAGCAAATTCATCAACGGCTTGAAAAAAGCGTCAGTTGAAATCGACCGTAAGATCCTTGCTGATATCGCTGTATTCGACAAAGTAGCGTTCGCTGCATTAGTTGAAAAAGCAAAATCTGCACTTTAATTTTTTAAAGTTTAGATTCAAAAATTAGGACGCTGAAAAGCGTCCTTTTTTATTACCTCCAAAAAAGAAAAAACCGCTACTCAAAACTTGAATAGCGGGGAGGTCTTAATTTATAAGAAACTTCAAAAAGATAACTGCAATACGCAGTGCACTAGCAATGTATCAGACTGTGTGTTTTTGAAATAGTTCGATATTTTTGAAAAAATATTTAAAAAATATCAAAATTAAACCAAAATGAACGAATTTAGCCCTTTATAAAGGCAATAATTTGCTCTTCAATCCCTTTTTCATCTAATTTAATTTCAGCAAGCGCTTCTTGTTGTGTGCCTTGCGGAATAAAGATATCAGGTAAACCTAGTTGTAAAAGTGCGGTTGTTTTTCCATGAGAATTTAGCACTTCTGAAACAGCAGAACCTGCACCACCTTGAATTGCATTTTCTTCTAATGTCACAATGACATCATGGGTATTTGCCACTTCTAGAATACGAGCTTCATCAATTGGTTTCACAAAGCGCATATCGACAACAGTCGCATTGAGTTTTTCTGCCACAGATAAAGCAGCAGGTAAGAGAGTACCAAAATTCAGAATCGTGATTTTTTCACCTTGACGAACCATTTTTGAACGACCAATTTCTAATTCAGCAAGTGGGGTTAATTCTACGCCGATTGCATTTCCACGCGGATAACGTACCGCAGCCGGTTTACCACATTTATAACCGGTATAAAGCATTTGGCGGCATTCATTTTCATCACTTGGTGTCATAATGATTATATTCGGAATGCAGCGCATAAAACTTAAATCAAACGCACCTTGGTGAGTTTGACCATCGGCACCTACGATACCTGCACGATCGATTGCAAAGAGAACAGGTAAGTTTTGAATGGCGACATCATGAATAAGTTGATCGTAAGCACGTTGTAAGAAGGTAGAATAAATTGCCACAACAGGTTTATAACCGCCAATTGCAAGACCGGCTGCAAAGGTAACAGCATGTTGCTCAGCGATGGCTACATCAAAATATTGTTGTGGGAATCGTTCTGAAAATTCAACCATGCCAGAACCTTCACGCATTGCAGGTGTGATGCCCACTAATTTATCGTCTTGTTCTGCCATTTCACATAACCAATCACCAAAGATTTTTGAGTAGGTTGGTTTGGCATTTGATTTCGGGAGTTGACCGCTTGTTGGATCAAATTTTGGTACGCCATGAAAACCAATTGGGTCTTTTTCTGCAGGCTCGTAACCTTTCCCTTTTTTGGTTTTTATGTGTAAGAATTGTGGTCCTTTGAGATCGCGCATATTGCTTAAAGTAGCAATTAATTCGTCAATATTATGCCCATCAATAGGTCCAATATAGTTAAAACCGAGTTCTTCAAAGAGTGTACTTTCTGGCGAGAACATCACACCTTTCATGTGTTCTTCGGTTTTCTTCATAAAGTTTTTAACAGTCGGTACTTTATCTAAGATTTTTTTACTGCCGTCACGAACAGTTGAATACAATGAACCAGAGAAAATACGGGCAAGGTGATTATTTAATGCTCCCACATTTTCAGAAATAGACATTTCATTGTCATTTAAAATGACCAACATATCAGTATGCAAAGAACCTGCATGGTTTAAGGCTTCAAATGCCATCCCCGCAGTGATAGCACCGTCACCAATCACACAAACGGTTTTACGACCCGCATTTTCACGTTCTGCTGCAACAGCAATACCTAGTCCTGCACTGATTGAAGTAGAAGAGTGACCAACACTTAATACATCGAATTCACTTTCTTCACGCCAAGGGAAGGGATGAATACCGCCTTTTTGGCGAATGGTGGACATTTGATCTCGACGCCCAGTCAAAATTTTGTGTGGATAAGCTTGATGGCCCACATCCCAAATTAATTGATCAAAAGGAGTTTTAAAAATGTAGTGTAGTGCAACCGTTAATTCAACGGTACCAAGACCAGATGCTAAATGACCACTGGTTTGACTAACGGATTCCAACAGATAACTCCGTAATTCCTGACAAAGTTGCGGAAGCTGATCTTTATTTAAAAGACGCAAATCTTCCGGCGAATTAATTAAGGATAAAAGAGGATAGTTGTTCATATATTCGTTAGTCCTAAAATGTGAAAAAAGTGACCGCACTTTGAAAAATCAAAGTCAGCGCTGTCACCATTAACTTTTACGATTGACAATAAATTCAGCTAATGCACGCAATGCAGTGGTATCAAAAGGTAAATTGTCTAATTCATGTAAAGCAGTTTGATAGAGTTCTTGTGCTTTTTGTTTCGCGCCCTCTAATCCTAACAGCTTTGGATAAGTGCTTTTATCTAAATCTAAATCAGATCCCACCGGTTTACCGATTTCCGCACTGTCGCCTTCAATATCTAAAATGTCATCTTGCACTTGGAAAGCTAAACCAATAGCTTGTGAATAACGTTCTAGTTGTTGCTCTAATTCTTTGTTTTCAAAGTGAGGCGAGCAGATAAAACCCATTTTTAATGCGGCCGTTAGCAATGCACCAGTTTTGTTGCGATGAATAAGCTCTAATTCGGTTAAATTAACTTGTTTATGCTCAGAAATTAAATCTAAGCTTTGCCCTAAACACATGCCTTGTACGCCAGATGCTTGGGCTAAGACTTTCACCAATTGCAATTTTTGTTCTGCAGAAAGAGAAGGGGCTAGTGTAAGAATTTCAAAGGCAAAAGCTTGTAATGCATCGCCAGCTAAAATGGCCGTGGCTTCATCAAAAGCAATATGACAAGTTGATTGACCACGACGAAGTTCATCGTTGTCCATAGCTGGTAAATCATCATGGATTAAAGAATAAGCGTGAATAGATTCAATAGCTGCTGCGGCATAATCTAAAGCGGGCATTTCTGCACCCAGCATTTTTCCCGTTGCATAGACAAGAAAAGGACGAACGCGTTTACCGCCTAGCAATAAGCCATATTTCATGGCATCACGCAAAGGGGCATTATAAGAGTCAATTTCTTCAAATTGATTGGTTAAAAACTGATTAATGCGATCTTGAACTTGTTTGAGTTCAGTGCCGAATTGATAACTCATGGATTACTCGTCCCCTTGATAATCACTTAATGGGGCGGTTTCGCTTTTTTGTAACAAAATTTGAATACGTTGTTCTGCTTGTTGCAAGCGCTCTTGACCAAGTTGAGCCAATTTAATGCCGTTCTCAAATTCTTTCAGCGCATCTTCCAATGGTAATTCACCGCTTTCAAGTTTTGTCACAATTGTTTCTAATTGTGCAAGTGTTGTTTCAAAATCAGGTTCAGCATTTGCTGGTTTACGCGCCATTAAATTATCCTTTTCAGATGAATAAATTGCTCCGTATTGTACTTGATTTTTATAGGGATGTTAAAAACTTATTTCAAAGTGCGGTCAGTTTTTCGTGAGAATTTGAACTTTGTGGGATCTGGAATTTAGCGTACAATACGGCCATTTTTTATTATTCACAGATTATTATGAAATTTATCGTTAAACTTTTTCCTGAAATTATGATTAAAAGCGAAACCGTGCGTAAGCGTTTCGCGAAAATTTTGACCTCAAATATCCGCAATATTTTACAGAAATATGATGAAGAAACAGCGGTTGTTCGTCATTGGGATTACATCGAAGTGCGGTCAAAAAATGAAGCAAACCGTGAAGAATTAATTGCGCTTTTACAACGCATTCCGGGGATTCATCATTTTTTAGAGGTGGAAGAAAAACCGTTTACCGATTTACATCATATCTTTGAGTTGACCTTAGCAGATGTGGCTACTCAACTTGAAAACAAAACCTTTTGTGTACGTGTAAAACGTAAAGGGAAACATGATTTTAGTTCCATTGAAGCTGAACGTTATATCGGTGGTGGTTTAAATCAGCATATTGAAAGCGCAAAAGTACGCTTAAAAAATCCTGATGTGACGGTGCGTATTGATATTGAAGATGACAAAATGATGCTGGTGAGAGCTCGTCATGTTGGTCTTGGTGGTTATCCAATTGGGACACAAGAAGATGTGCTTTCATTGATTTCAGGTGGTTTTGATTCTGGCGTATCTAGTTATATGCTTATTCGCCGTGGTTCACGTGTGCATTATTGTTTCTTCAATTTAGGTGGGGCAGCCCATGAAATTGGCGTGAAACAAATGGCTTACCATATTTGGAATCGTTATAGTTCATCACATAAAGTCCGTTTTATTGCCATTCCTTTTGAAGGCGTAGTAGGTGAGATTTTAGAGAAAGTCGATAACGGCCAAATGGGCGTCGTGTTAAAACGAATGATGGTGCGAGCTGCAAGTAAAGTTGCACAACGTTTTGATATTCAAGCCATTGTTACCGGCGAAGCTCTCGGACAAGTTTCCAGCCAAACTTTAACCAATTTACGTTTAATTGATGAAGCTGCAGATGCATTAGTCTTACGTCCACTTATTACCCATGATAAAGAACAAATTATCGCGATGGCGAAAGAGATCGGTACGGATGATATTGCCAAATTCATGCCTGAATTCTGTGGAGTGATTTCTAAAAATCCAACGATTAAAGCGGTACGTGAAAAAATTCTTGAAGAAGAAAATCACTTTGATTTTGGCGTGTTGGAAAGTGCGGTTGAAAATGCACAATATTTAGATATTCGCCAAATTGCAGAAGAAACAGAGAAAGAAGTGGTAGAAGTAGATACCATTTCAGTGCTTGGTGAAAACGATATTATTTTAGATATTCGTAGCCCTGAAGAGACAGATGAAAACCCATTTGAATTAGACGAGCATCAAGTAATGCAGTTGCCGTTTTATAAATTATCTTCACAATTCGGCTCATTAGATCAAAGTAAAAACTATGTGCTTTATTGTGAGCGAGGCGTGATGAGTAAACTGCAAGCACTTTATTTAAAAGAAAATGGTTTCACGAATGTGAGAGTTTTCGGGAAAAAATAAGCAAAAAATGACCGCACTTTAACGTGCGGTTTTTTTATTCGTAATCTAATTCACCCACTAATTCATCGATAGCTTTGGCAAGTAATGTTCTGTCATGACGATAGCTAATATCATCCGCATTCAAGCGTTTAGCTAAGATTTTAATGGAAGAAATCGCAGACAAACCGACCGCACTTTGTTCACGATAAGGGGTTATAGCACCATCAATAATGGATTCGCCGGTAATTTCATTAATTTTCTGAATACGATCAGCCAGTGAAAGCTGAGAGGCAGCGCCAATTTCTACCCCTAAATTATCAATAAAAATCACTTTCGCTTTGCTATTACGCAGGGCAGTCGCTAATTCAGGTAGCAATAGCGGAGGCATAATACTCGTCATAAAACTTCCTGGACCAAGTAAAATGACTTCCGCTTGCTCCAATGCTTGGATGGCTTCTTGTGCGGCTTTAACCATGGGCACTAAGAAAAGTGATTGGGGTAATTCTGTTAAATTATCAATGCTCACTTCCCCCACAATACTGGAGCCGGAACCTAAACTCGCGGCAAGATGAACAGGTTCTTCTGACATGGGAATAATGTGAGATTTTACTTTGAGTAATTCACGAATTAAGTTAATGGCTTCAATAGGGCGAATATGCATATCTTCTAAGGCTTTGAGCATTAAATTGCCTAAATTATGCCCAGAAAGTTCACCTTCACCAGTAAAGCGGTATTCAAATAATGCAGATGCTGTACTTGGCTCAATGATGATTTGGTTTAAGCAATTACGTAGATCGCCCCATGCGATACCACCTCGTTCTTGGCGAATACGACCCGTTGAACCGCCGTTATCTGTGGTGGTGACAATACCGGTTAAACGCTCTTTCATAAAACTAAGCGCCGATAATACACGCCCTAATCCATGGCCACCACCAATGGCAACAATATGTTTGATTTCGTCTAAATGTTCATGACGGCTGTGACGAGATAAATCAGACATTTTTCTTCCTTTTTTACCTATAAATAATTATAAAAAATAATGTTATATATTTTTTTATATAAGTTGATGCTGTTATTTTTATTAATATAGTCGGGTTATTCTACCAAATTATTGCTATTAACCGCTTGCTTTTATTACAATACCAATACAATTTATTTTTAACGCATAACTCCGAGCTTGTTTAGCCTAAGTTTCATAAGAAATACGGTGGCAAGCCAATAACGCGGTACGTTATTCAGGGATACGCTGGAAACGGTTTATCCTCTCCATATTTAGAAAGGTGTAAAATGCAATCCATTCCTATCAAGAACGTAGGAGAGTCTCGCTTAGTCGATCCTTTCCAACGCCAATATTACTATCTACGACTGTCGATTACCGAACAGTGTAACTTTCGTTGTACCTATTGTTTGCCTGATGGTTATCAACCTGAAGCTAACAAGCCAAGTTTCTTAACTTTAAAAGAAATTACCCATCTCGCTCAAGCGTTTGCTGAAATGGGTACAGAAAAAATCCGTTTAACGGGTGGCGAACCGACTTTACGCAAAGATTTTATTTCTATTGCTGAAAGCATTGCTAATATTGATGGAATCCGTCAATTAGCCGTCACGACAAATGGCTATCGCATGGCAAAAGATGTGGCTGATTGGAAGAACGCAGGAATTACGTCCATTAACGTCAGTGTTGATAGCTTAGATCCCAAAATGTTCCATCAAATTACGGGTATCAATAAATTTGATGACGTGATGCGTGGTATCGATCGTGCATTCGAAGTGGGCTACAACAAAGTTAAAGTCAATTCAGTTTTGATGAAAAATTTGAATGACAAAGAGTTTGAGCAATTCCTTGTTTGGGTGAAAGATCGCCCAATTCAAATGCGTTTTATCGAACTCATGCAAACGGGCGAAATGGATAGTTTCTTTGATAAATTCCATCTTTCAGGACAAGTATTAGCGGATAAATTGCTGCAAAACGGTTGGCAATTACAACACAAATCCCATACTGATGGGCCTGCTAAAGTATTCACGCATCCTGATTATGCAGGTGAAATTGGCTTAATTATGCCTTATGAGAAGAATTTCTGCGCAAGCTGTAATCGTCTTAGAGTATCAGCGAAGGGCAAACTTCATCTCTGTTTATTCGGTGAAGAAGGCATTGAATTACGTGATTTATTGCAATCCCATGAACAGCAAGATATTTTGCAAGCACGTATTTTTTCTGCATTGCAAGGCAAACGTGAACATCATTATTTGCATATCGGTGATAGTGGCGTAAGAAATCATTTAGCTTCTATCGGTGGCTAAAAGAAAATAGGTGACTTTTATTATTCACTTATTTTGCTTTCATCACACATGTAAAACATTCAATATTTTAACCGCACTTTATTTTATTATGACTACATTTACGCATATCAATTCTCAAGGCGAAGCCAATATGGTGGATGTTTCTGCAAAAGCAGAGACCGTTCGTGAAGCTCGTGCTGAAGCCATTGTGACCATGTCAAAAGAAACCCTTTCCATGATCGTGGAAGGCAAACATCACAAAGGCGATGTATTTGCTACAGCACGTATTGCAGGTATTCAAGCGGCAAAACGTACTTGGGAACTTATCCCACTTTGCCATCCATTGTTACTTTCTAAAGTAGAAGTGAATTTAGAACCGTTACTTGAAACAAACCAAGTTCGTATTCAATCTCTTTGTAAATTAACCGGAAAAACTGGCGTAGAAATGGAAGCATTAACGGCAGCAAGCGTAGCAGCCTTAACCATTTACGATATGTGTAAAGCCGTACAAAAAGACATGGTAATTGAGCACGTTCGCCTGTTAGAAAAGAGCGGTGGAAAATCCGGTCATTTTATTGCGGAGGAAAAATAAGATGTTAAATGTTTTATTTTTTGCTCAAACTCGAGAGTTAATTGGGGAAGATTCTATTCAGCTTGAAGGCGATTTTGCGACAGCAGAAGCGGTGTGTGAACATCTCGCTCAAAAAGGTGATAGATGGGCGTTAGCGTTAGAAAAAGGGAAGCTTTTAGTCGCTATCAATCAAACCTTGATGCCATTAGAAAGTGCGGTCAAAAATGGGGATGAAATTGCATTTTTCCCACCGGTAACAGGGGGCTAAATGACGGATATTCAAATTTCAGTACAAGAACAGCCTTTCGATCAAAATGCCGTTTACCAATGGCTTTCTGAACAACATTCGGTTGGTGCAACGGTTATTTTCGTGGGTAAAGTTCGCGATCTTAATTTAGGCGATGAGGTATCCAGCTTATACTTAGAACATTATCCCGCCATGACAGAGAAAGCCTTACGTGAAATTGTAGAACAGGCGAAAGCGCGTTGGGATATTCAACGAGTATCTGTGATACATCGAGTAGGGCTTTTGCATACTGGCGATGAAATAGTTTTAGTCGGCATCAGTTCTGCTCACCGAGGTGACGCCTACCACGCTAATGAATTTATTATGGACTTCTTAAAATCCAAAGCCCCGTTCTGGAAAAAAGAACAAACCAATCAAGGGGAACGCTGGATTGAAGCAAGAGAGAGCGATAAAGAAGCGTTAGAGAAGTGGTAATTCAATATAAAAAACATGGTCATTTTTATGGCCATTTTTTATTCCTGTAAAAAAGTGTAACTGCATTTTGGTATATTATGTGATGATTTGTAAATTTCTTTATTTTTCAATGAGAAATACTGTTTTATTGAATGATATGTAAAATAATGTAAATTTAGTATTCATTGTAATAAATATTGTATTATACTTGTGCGGTATTGTTCAGGGTTATTTGTACTTGAATATAACCATATACAATAGGAAATTAATTATGAATCATGTTTTTAAAATTATCTGGAATACAGTAAACCAATGCTGGATTGCTGTTTCAGAACTAAGCAAATCTGTGGGTAAATCATCTCAAATAGACAAACGTAAAGCATTAAATGTAATTATTGGAGCTGCAGTTTTAGCGGGTGTAAGCACAACCGCAATGGCTGAAACCAATGTGGTATCAAATGATCAGGGAAATATCGTTGGTGGTATTGGTGCGAGCGCTCTTGGTGGAACTGGTACAACAGGAAATTCTGTTGTTTTAGGTAATAAAGCTAAATCTGAAACAACTGAGAGCGTAGTAATTGGTGGTAATACTACAAATACAGGACGTTGGTCAGTAACTTTGGGTGATAAAGCTAATGGTAATTCTCAATACGGCGTGACGATTGGTGATCGTGCATCAACAGGTAAAGGCGGAAACGCAATTGCTATCGGTTTAATGGCAAAAACCTCTAATGAGAAAGTGGGTGGAAATAGCCAAACTGCTGTAGGGGCGGCATCTTATGCTGATGGTGAAGCAGCTTCAGCCTTTGGTGCAACAGCAAATGCAACAGGCGCTCTAGCAACCGCTGTTGGTAGAAACTCAAAAGCTCTCGCACTAAGTGCTTCTGCTTTTGGTGATAGTGCATCAGCTTCAGCATGGGGTGCAACTGCATTAGGTCGTGGTGCATCGGCTAGAGCAGATAATTCTATTGCTGTGGGCTCAGAAGCAGTGACAGAAGGACGAGAATCTACAGCATTGGGACGTCGTTCTTACGCTGGCGCTCAAAGTGCTGCGGCTCTAGGTACCGGAGCTAATGCAAGTGGGGTTGTTTCGACAGCTGTAGGTAATGGGGCTAAAGCGAGTGCTTTAGGAGCTTCAGCATTAGGTAATACTGCAGATGCTAGTGGTAGAGGTTCAATGGCTTTCGGTTATGCATCTAAAGCTTCAGGTGTGGATGCATTGGCATCTGGCTCTAATGCTAATGCTTCATCAATGAATGCAGTTGCGGTTGGTAAAGATAGTAATTCTTCTGCTGTTAATGCTATTGCTCTTGGTCAAGCGAGTAATGCCTCTGCGGTTAGTGCTGTTGTGATTGGTACTCAAGCAAAAGCTACGCATGAAAATTCTGTGACATTGGGTTCTTATTCAAGCAGTGCAGCCAATGATTTTAATCAGACAGCAAAAGCTTTATCTTATTTTGGTGATAAGAGCAGCGTGACAGTTAAGTACAATGGTACTTCTTCAACTCAAAAAGGCGCAGTATCTGTCGGTGATGGAAAACTTGTTCGCCAGATCCAAAATGTGGGTGCGGGTCGAATTACTGCTGAATCAACCGATGCAGTAAATGGTAGTCAGTTATATCAAGCCTATTACAATGCAGGCTTTAATATTCAAAACAATGATACTGACACATCACGTATTAATACCAATGGCAAAGTAAATTTTGTGAATGGTGAAAATACTAAAGTCGTTGTTGAAGATGGTGATAATGCTGCAAAAATTACAGTGAATGCAAAAGACACTTCAGCATCAGTTGAAGCTGGTTCTGATGCAATTACTGTAACAGTAGGTGGAGAAACGACTAAAAAAGATGGTCTTTCTGTTACCACAGTAACCAATTACAAAGTAGATCTTTCACAAAAAACCAAAGATGAAATCAAAAACGCAGGTGGTCGTGGATTTAACGTGACTGCAAGTGCATCTGAAGGTACTGTTGTAAATGAAGTAACAGAAGAAACGGTTCAATCTACTGCAACAAAAATGGATAAATTGACACTTGATGCGGGTAAAAATATTAAATTAACCCACAAAAAAGGCAAAGTGTTAAGTGTTGCAGTATCTGATACACCAACATTTACCAATGTCACAACAACGGGTGATATCAACATTGGTGGTACTGTTCATGCACATGGTGGCTTGGATGTTCACAATAATCGAATTGTGAATGTGGCAGATCCTAAAGACCCAACTGATGCAGTAAATAAACGTTATGTTGATAATGCAGTGAAAAACATTAATAACAACATCAATCGTTTAGACAACAAAATTGATCACGTTGATCGTCGTTTACGTGCAGGTATTGCAGGTGCGACAGCGATTTCTTTCTTACAACGTCCAAATGAAGCGGGTAAAAGCTTAGTTTCTGTTGGTGTTGGTGGTTATCGCAACGAAAATGCATTAGCGGTTGGTTATGGTCGAAACTCTGATAATAATAAAATTTCGATTAAAGTTGGTGCAAGTATTAATTCCCGCAGTGATGTGAACTGGGGCGGAAGCATCGGTTACCAATGGTAATTATTTGATAAAAAGGCAGAGTAAAATCTGCCTTTTCTTTTGTTATGTTGAGATGAAAAAAAGTGCGGTCAAATTTAACCGCACTTTTTGTTTTTATTGATTAAAGCACTTTCACAATACTTTCACACAAATAACGAATATTGTCTTCAGTGATACCAGCCACATTGATACGACCAGAACGAACAGCGTAAATCGCAAATTCTTCTTTTAAGCGATCAACTTGTTCAGGTGATAAGCCACTGAAAGAGAACATACCATTTTGTTCCATGATAAAGCTGAAATCTTGTTCTGCACCGTATTCTTTTAATAACTGAACGAATAAATGACGCATTTTTTTGATACGTTCACGCATTTCAGTCAATTCATTTTCCCATTCTTGGCGAAGTTGTGCATCATTTAATACTGTTGCTACGGTCGCCCCACCGTGAGATGCAGGGTTAGAGTAGAGTGTACGAATAATTGATTTCACCTGTGTTAATGCTGTTGAAGCAATTTCTGCATTTTCAGCCACAAGGGTAAAGGCACCTACGCGCTCATTGTATAAACCAAAGTTTTTAGAGAATGAACTCGCCACTAATAATTCTTTATGATTTGCCGCAAAAGCACGTAAACCGTAAGCATCTTGGTCTAAGCCATTTGCTAAACCTTGATAAGCAAAGTCAAAGAGTGGTAACCAGCCATTTTTTGCTGAAAGCGCAGCTAATTCTTGCCATTGCTCAGGGGTTGGGTCAATACCGGTTGGGTTGTGGCAGCAACCGTGTAAAAGCACTACATCACCTTCGATTGCTTGGCTTAAATCTTCAAGTAAATGTTCCCAGTCAAGGGCTTTGCGTTCAGCATCATAATAACGATATTCACGAATCGTCATGCCTACCGCATTGAAAATGGCATTGTGGTTTGGCCATGTTGGCGTGCTAATCCACACATTTTGAGCTTTGGTTTGGCGTTTGATGAACTCCGCAGCAATACGTAATGCACCTGTACCGCCTAAGCTTTGTACCGTTCTTGCACGATTTGCTTTAATGACTTCTGAATCTTTACCGAAAAGGAGTTCTTTTGTACGTTCGTTATAATCTGCAATACCATCGATAGTCAGATAGTTTTTCGTTTTTTCGTTATCAAATAAGCGTTTTTCGGCTTCTTTTACCGCACGCATAATCGGTGTTGTACCTTGTGCATCTTTATAAACGCCAATACCTAAATTGATTTTATTTTCACGTGTTTCAGATTTGAATGCTTCGCCTAAGCCTAAGATAGGATCGGCCGGAGCCGCTTTGATATGTTCAAACATAGCTTTTCCTTATGTATGTGTTGTGAGATGAGTAATTTTATACTTCAGTCGATGGATTTTATCAAGAAGAACCTAATAAAAATCAACCGCACTTTGATGTTTTTAGATATTCATCAAAAAGTGCGGTTGTTTTTTCAATTATTTTAATTTTTCAATTGCCCAATTTAAACCGGATTGATAGTCTTCAGGGAGTTCATGGCGAAGTTTTTCAAGCTGTTGGATAATGATTGTTTTATCAGGATGCGTAATATTAATATGACCTAATTTCCGACCTGGACGAACTTCCTTACCATACCAATGTAACTGAGAGAAAGGCGTGTTCAACCATTGTGGATTATGTTTTGTACCAATCAAGTTGACCATGACACTTGGTGCAATGGGCTGTAATGACGGAGTAGGTAAATCTAACAAGGCACGTAGATGCAATTCAAATTGACTAATAGCACAACCTAATTGTGTCCAATGACCACTGTTATGCACTCGAGGGGCAAGCTCATTAATTAATAATTTATCCCCCACCACAAAGCATTCCATTGCCATTACACCTACATATTCAAGCTTATCCATGATTTTTCCGAGCATAGATTCAGCCTGAATTTGTTGGCTTTGTTGTTGAGGAAATGAAATATCTGTCACGCTGTAACGTAAAATGCCATTTTGCTGCAGGTTATGCGTCACAGGATAGAAACGTTTTTCACCATTTTTAAATCTTGCGCCAACGATAGACACTTCATAATCAAAAGGAATAAATTTTTCTGCGATAACTTCACCGAATAAATCGTCCGTAATATCACGTTGATTACTTTCAGTAATAATCCATTGACCACGGCCGTCATAACCACCGGTGCGACGTTTAACAACGACTTTTTCACCTACGTTTTTAAATACTTCAGACCATTGCGTTTTATCTTTTAATAAACACCATGGCGAGGTAGAGAGATTGAGTTCATCTAGTAAGGATTTTTGGGTAAAGCGATCAGCCAATAAGCCAAAAACATTCTGATTAACGAAATTCTTGTGATGACCTAATAACTCGGTTAACGGTGTTTTTTCCCAACGTTCAATTTCTGCGGTGATGATGGCATCTTTAGGTAAATCAAATACGGGTGCATTGAACTCAAGCGGTTGAACGTGAATATCTAAAGGTGCGCCTGCATAACGTAACATTCTGCCGAGTTGACCATTACCAAGCACATAAACGGTAGGATATAGGGTAGAGTTTTGCATAAAATTTCTCATCAAATCTAGCTAAAAAAACAACCGCACTTTAAAAAGTGCGGTCAAATTGCAAGGTGTTTTATGTACGTGGATCAGGATTAGCCAATACCATATTGGTTTGATTTTCGCGGAATACTTGTAGGCGAGCGAATAACGCATCATCCCAACCTGCAAGAATTTGTGCAGCGAGTAATCCTGCATTAGCAGCACCAGCAGGGCCAATAGCTAACGTACCGACAGGAATGCCTTTAGGCATTTGCACGATAGAATAGAGACTATCAACACCGCTTAACATAGAACTTTTAACAGGGACACCCAATACCGGTACAAGCGTTTTAGCTGCAATCATACCGGGTAAATGAGCAGCGCCACCCGCACCTGCAATAATCACTTTGTAACCATTTTTTTGTGCATTTTCGGCAAATTCAAACAGTTTGTCGGGGGTTCGATGTGCGGAAACAACTTCAACATGATATGCCACATTGAGTTCATCTAAAATTTGAGTGGCTTCTTGCATGGTTGCCCAATCGCTTTTTGAGCCCATAACAATAGCAATTTGTGTGGTATTTGACATATTTTAAAAAAAATTATCTGATAAAAAACGATGCGTAGAATAGCATATTTACCTACTTTTAAGCAAACGTTTGCCATGTGGTAAAAACTGAAAATTCCATTGCAAGTTTTGTCATAAAATCTTATCCTAATACGAGTTTTTTTCTTAGAAATAGAGCAGATTATGTTAGCTAAAGCGAAATATAGAAAAGATTACAAACAACCTGATTTTACAGTTACGGATATTTTCCTTGATTTTCAATTAGATCCTAAGCATACCGTTGTCACTGCAAAAACAACCTTCCAACGTTTAAATGATGAAGCAACCCATCTACGATTAGATGGTCATGGCTTCCAATTTGCCTCCATTAAATTCAATGGTGAAGATTTCAAACATTATCATCAAGATCACGAAAGTTTAACGTTAGATTTAACCAATCAAAGTGCGGTCAATTTTGAACTTGAAATTGTGACGAATTTAGAGCCTGCACAAAACACCTCTTTACAAGGGCTTTATCAATCTGGCGAGGGCATTTGTACACAATGTGAAGCGGAAGGTTTCCGTCAAATCACTTATATGCTTGATCGCCCAGATGTATTGGCGCGCTATACAACCAAAATTACCGCAGATAAGACTAAATATCCTTACTTACTTTCTAATGGTAATCGCATTGCAAGTGGTGAATTAGAGGACGGTCGTCATTGGGTTGAATGGAATGACCCATTCCCGAAACCAAGCTATTTATTTGCTTTAGTGGCAGGTGATTTTGATTTATTACAAGATACCTTTACGACAAAAAGTGGTCGTGAAGTAGCCTTAGAGCTTTATGTTGACCGTGGCAATCTTGATCGTGCTTCTTGGGCAATGGAAAGCCTGAAAAAAGCGATGAAATGGGATGAAGAGCGTTTCAATTTAGAATACGACTTAGATATTTACATGATTGTTGCAGTGGACTTCTTCAATATGGGTGCCATGGAAAATAAAGGGTTGAATATTTTTAACTCTAAATTTGTGTTGGCAAATCCACAAACAGCAACCGATGATGATTATCTCGCCATTGAAAGCGTGATTGCACACGAATATTTCCATAACTGGACAGGAAACCGTGTAACTTGCCGTGATTGGTTCCAATTAAGTTTGAAAGAAGGTTTAACGGTTTTCCGTGATCAAGAGTTTTCATCTGACACAGGTTCTCGAGCAGTTAATCGTATTAATAACGTGAAATTCTTACGTACGGTGCAATTTGCTGAAGATGCAAGCCCAATGTCACACCCAATTCGCCCTGAAAAAGTCATTGAAATGAATAACTTCTATACAGTGACCGTATATGAAAAAGGGGCAGAAGTGATTCGTATGTTGCACACCTTATTGGGTGAACAAGGTTTCCAAAAAGGTATGCAACTTTATATTGCTGAAAACGATGGTAAAGCAGCAACCTGTGAAGATTTTGTTTCTGCAATGGAACGTGCAAATGACGTTGATTTAGCACAATTCCGTCGTTGGTATAGTCAATCAGGCACACCTGAATTATTGATTAGCGATACCTATGATGAACAAACTCATACTTATCGTTTAACCGTTTCGCAATCTACGCCACCAACAGCGGACCAAATGGAAAAAGTAAATTTACATATTCCATTAAAAATTGCGCTTTATGATGCCAAAGGCACCAAACAAATGTTACAGCATAACGGTGAATTGTTAAGCGATGTGTTAAATGTAACGGAAAAAGACCAAGTGTTTGAATTCCATGGCATTTATGGTCGCCCAATTCCTGCGTTATTATGTGATTTCTCTGCACCGGTGAAACTCGATTATGATTACACCACAGAGCAGTTATTAGGTTTACTTAAATTTGCAGATAACCAATTTGCTCGTTGGGATGCAGCACAAATGCTCTTTACTCAGGAATTGCGTCGTAATGTTGCACATTTCCAACAAGGTGAAGCCTTTGACATTTCACCTGATGTTTTGACCGCACTTGCGCATGTATTGGAAAATTACGAACAGGATATCGAATTAGCCACATTAATTCTAACCTTACCAAAAGACATTGAGTTTGCAGAAAGTTTTAAAACGATTGATCCTGATGGCATTGCAGCCGCAAGAGAATTTATGTTGGTGCAAATTGCAGAATACTTGAAAGAAGATTTATTGCGTATTTACACTCATATTCGTCTTGAAGATTATCGAGTGACGCAAGAAGATATTGCTTTACGAGCAATGCGTAATCTTTGTTTAAGTTACTTGGCTTACACCAATTTAGGCAACAATGTAGTTCAAAAACATTACAATAATGCCAATAATATGACAGATACTTTGGCTGCATTAAATATGGCAACCAAAGCGGCGTTACCTTGCCGTGATGCCTTGTTGGCCGATTTTGAACAAAAATGGCAACATGATGGCTTGGTCATGGATAAATGGTTTGCTTTACAAGCAACCCGCCCTGATGAAAACGTATTGGAGATTGTACAAGTATTAATGGATCACCCAAGCTTTAACTTCAACAATCCAAACCGTTTGCGTTCATTAGTGGGGAGCTTTGCAAATCACAACTTAAAAGCATTCCATCATATCAGTGGTTCTGGCTATCGTTTCTTAACAGACGTCTTAATTCGTTTAAATGAAAGCAATCCACAAGTGGCAGCACGTTTAATTGAGCCATTAATTCGTTTCTCACGTTTTGATGCACAACGTCAAACATTAATGAAACGCGCCTTAGAACGATTAAGTGCTGTTGAAGATCTCTCAAAAGATTTATTTGAGAAGATTGAAAAAGCCTTGCAATAATCGCTATACAGAGGCTTAATAAATTTAATACGGGATGTCTAATACATTCCGTATTTTTTTCAAATTTGTTAACTATATCAATCTTTTCTTTTATTGACCTTGATAGAATGATTGGTGGCATTTCGCCATGTTAGTTAATAAGGATTTTATATGAAAACATACAAAACATCAGTGCTGGTCAGTATGATGCTTGGCATTTTTTCAACAACAGCATTTTCTGCCACTGTGCCTGCTGGTACGCCACTTTCTGACACTCAAGTCTTCCGTCAAAACACACATAGTGATCCTGGTTCTCTTGATCCCCAATTGGTACAAGAAAATACCGCTGCACAAATTGTGATTGATTTATTTGAAGGGTTAATTTGGTTAGATGAAAATGGACAAGTTCAGCCTGCACAGGCAGAGAAATGGATAGTATCTGACGATGGCAAGATTTATACCTTTTCATTGCGTGATGCAAAATGGTCGGATGGTACACCAGTAACTGCTCAAGATTTTGTGCTAGGTTGGCAACGTGCAGTTGATCCTAAGTTTGGTAGTCCAAATGCTAGTTATTTATCTAAAGCACATGTTTTAAATGCGGAAGATGTGATGCAAGGTAAACTGCCTATGAGCGCTTTGGGCATTAAGGCGATTAATGATAAACAACTTGAAATCAAATTAACCCAAATCACACCTTACTTCTTACAGCTACTCGCATATCCTACAACATTTCCTGTTCCCCATCATAAATTAGCGCAATTTGGTGATAAATGGGCTACCCCTAAAAATATCGTGAGTAATGGTGCTTATAAATTAAAAAAATGGACAATTAACGAGAAAATTACGGCAGAACGTAACCCATTCTATTGGAATGATAAAAAGACGCTTATTAATACTTCAGAATATTTATTTCAAGAAAGTTTGGCTTCAGCCTATCAACGTTACCAAGCTAAAGAATTGGATTTAACTTGGGTACCAGTAGAACAGATTCCACATATTCAAAAACACACACCAGATGCACTGATTGTCGTACCTCGATTAACCACGGAATTCTATACATTCAACGTGGCTAAACCTCCATTTGATAATGAAAAAGTACGCAAGGCGTTATATCTTACCTTAGATAGAACATTGATTGCCGAGCATATTATTGGTTTGCGCAAACCAGCAGCAACATTGACACCACCAGAAGTTGATGGTTTTAATGCGCCAAATATTGCTGAATTAAATCAGCCATTAACAGAAAGAATAGCGCAGGCTAAAAAATTATTAAATGAAGCGGGGTATAGTGAAAAAAAACCGCTTCAATTTGAAATTTTTTATAATAAGTATGCAACTCATGAAAAAGTGGCGTTGGCGCTCGCTTCTGAATGGAAGAAACAATTAGGTGCAGATGTAAAATTACGTACGATGGAATGGAAAACCTACTTGGGTGAACGCAATGTCGGTAATTTCCAATTATCCCGTATGTCTATTGATGCTGAATACAATGAACCGTCTGCATTTCTCAATTCTTTGCTTTCTACATCACCAGAAAATGTGGGGCAGTGGAAGAACAAAAAATTTGATCAAGTCATGAAAGATGCGCAAAGTACTTTAAATGACAAAACTCGTGCTGATTTATATCAACAAGCCGAGCAGCTTATTGCGGAGCAAGCACCTTTAATACCGATTTTCTATTCACCGTTGATCAAAGTAATTAATCCAGCAGTAGGTGGGTTCCCAATGCATAATCCACAGGATTATGTTTATACTAAGGAGCTTTATATTCGTAAGTAGTGTTATCTAAGCACCTTTCGTTGCATATACATTGCTTTCATTTTAAAATGCTATGCAACGAAATTTTCAGCTAAAGTGCGGTTAATTTTGACAGCACTTTCCATTTACAGTGAACTATCCTGAGAGATAAACGAGTATGTATTCTTTGATCCGTAAAGCCATCTTTTCCCTTGATCCTGAAACCGCCCATGATTTAGTGATTAAATCATTGCACTTAGCGGGTAAATCACCTTTTCAATTTTTATTGAAGCAGCTTTTGGCTTGTCCACAAGGTTCGCCTAAGCAAGTAATGGGCATTACGTTTAAAAATCCTATTGGGTTAGCAGCGGGGGCTGATAAAAATGCCGAGGCTATTGATGGCTTTGGTGCGATGGGATTTGGTTTTATTGAAGTCGGTACGGTTACGCCTTTGGCACAAGAGGGAAATGCTAAGCCTCGTCAATTCCGTTTAGTAGAAGCGGAAGGGATTATTAACCGTAATGGATTCAATAATTATGGCATTGATTACGTGGTCGAGAATGTTAAAAAAGCAAAATTTGATGGTGTAATTGGGATTAATATTGGCAAAAATAAAGTCACGCCACTTGAAAAGGGGAAAGATGATTACTTATTTTGCTTAAATAAAGCCTATAACTATGCGGATTATATTACGGTAAATATTTCATCACCGAACACTCCAGATTTGCGTCAATTGCAGTATGGTGATTATTTTGATGATTTACTGCAAAGTGTAAAACAGCGCCAAAAAGTATTAGCTGAGCAATATAATAAATATGTGCCGATTGCAGTAAAAATTGCACCTGATTTATCCGAGACTGAGCTTGTTCAAATTGCAGATACGTTACTTCGTCATCAAATGGACGGGGTAATTGCGACTAATACGACCATTTCTCGCGACAACGTCACATGTCTGAAAAATGCAGAACAACAAGGTGGCTTAAGTGGAAAACCGTTACAGCATAAAAGCACAGAAATTATTCGAAGATTGCATCAAGAGCTGAAAGGTCAAATTCCGATTATTGGGAGTGGTGGCATTGATGGTGTACAAAATGCACAAGAGAAGATTGAAGCGGGTGCTGAATTGTTACAAGTTTATTCGGGTTTGATTTATCACGGTCCAAGCTTAGTTAAAGGCTTGGTTCAGGAGATTAAGTAAGAGAGAAATAATATGAAAACATTATTTCTAGCCTCTTATTTTGCAGCCGTAGAAAATCTTTTCAGACGATTTTTAAAACAGCATTTTTTATTGCATAAAGTGCTGTTTATTCCTACTGCAGGTAATGTCGAAAGCTATGTTGAATACATTGATGAGGCAAAAAATATTTTTCATAAATTAGGTTTTGAAGTCGATGTTTTGGATATAGCCCAAGAAACAGAAGAGGTTATTAAAGAGAAATTAAATCATACACCGATTCTTTACATTTCTGGTGGTAATACGTTTTATCTATTACAAGAGTTGAAAAGAAAGCACTTATTACCACATATAAAAAAACGAATTGATGAAGGTATGCTTTATCTTGGTGAATCTGCCGGTGCTATTATTACCGCCAGCGACATCGAGTATAATCAAATTATGGATGACAAAAATATAGCTATCGATTTGACCAATTATTCAGCTTTAAATTTAGTCGATTTTGCAATTGTTCCACATTATGGTAAGTTTCCTTTTGAAGAGAGTTCAGAGAAAACTGTTCAGATCTATCAATCCAAATTGAATTTACTCCCTTTAACAAATAGTCAAGCTGTAATTGTTGATGAAGATAATTACACTATTCAAACTAATTTATAGGAAAGCCGATGATCAAATATGATTTACATTGCCATAGTACGGCTTCAGATGGTGTTTTAACGCCTACAGAACTCGTACAACGAGCTCATGAGCAAGGTGTCAATGTGCTTGCTTTATGTGATCACGACACCGTGATGGGCATTGATGAAGCCAAAATTGAAGCCGATAAATTAGGTATTGAGCTAATTAATGGCGTGGAAATTTCAACGAATTGGGAAGGTCGTGGTATCCATATTGTTGGATTAAATTTTGATAAAACGCATCCTAAAATGACTGCACTTTTAGCTGAACAAAAATCATTGAGAGAAAAAAGAGCGGTCGAAATTGGTCATAAATTAGAAAAAGCAGGCATCCCCAATGCCTATGAAGGCGCAAAAGAGTTAGCAAACGGAGAAGTAACTCGTGCGCATTATGCACGTTATTTGGTACAAATCGGAAAGGTTTCAAATGATGGGCAAGCCTTTAAGCGTTATCTAGGCGGTGGAAAATCGTGTTTTGTCAAAGCTGAATGGGTAGATATTCCAACAGCGATTGATACGATTCATGCAGCAGGTGGAGTTGCCGTCATTGCTCATCCTATGCGTTATAACATGACAGGAAAATGGATTCGTCGATTAATTGTTGATTTTAAACAATGGGGCGGAGATGGCATGGAAGTTGCAGATAGTGGACAGACTAAAGATCAGCGTCAATATCTTGCGCGTTTAGCCAATGAATATGACTTAGCCGCCTCTTTAGGGTCAGACTTTCATTTTCCTTGCGGATGGATTGAATTAGGAAAGAATTTGTTTTTACCTGAAGAGGTAAAACCGATTTGGACATTATTTGAATAATAAAAGGCGGTCAATCCGCCCTTGTTTTTATATTTGACTGTTCTCACACAAACCGAGACTCGCTAGAAATTCAATAAATGCGCGAACTTTAGCCGGTAAATGACGACGATTTGGGTAAACCACATAAATATCTAAAGGTTTTTGTTTATATTCAGACAAAATTTCAACTAATTCACCTGAAGCAAGCGCTTCTTTTACAAAGAAACCAGGTGAATTGCTGATGCCCAAGCCTGCTTTTGTCATTTCTAACAATGCCATACCATTATTAGAAACCACTTTAGATTGAATTTTATAACGTTGAATTTGATTGGCTTTTGTTGATTGCCAATGCACCTGATTTAACGATGATTTATAAAGTAAACCTTGGTGATATTCTAAATCATCAGGTGTAAGCGGTGTGCCTCGCGACTCTAAATAACTTGGCGAAGCAACAAAATGCATAGGGGAGCTGCTAATTTTACGCGCGACAAGTGAGCTATCTTGCATATAGCCGATACGTAATGCTAAGTCATAGCCTTCCGCAACGAGATCAACACGCTTGTCTTCAAATTCAATTTCTACGTGTAAATTGGGATGAAGCTCAATAAATTTAGGCAAGTTAGGTGAAATATAAAGTAAGCCAAAATCACGCGGCACAGAGATTAATAAATTACCTTGTAAGCTCGTTGTCATATTACTGATGCTAGAGTCAGCCTCGCTTAAATCTAATAGAATGGCTTGGCAACGTTGGTAATAAAGCATACCGGCTTCAGTCGGCACAATTTTTCGTGTTGTACGTTGTAATAATCGTGTTTTTAAATGTTCTTCTAATTGTGAAACTAATTTACTCGCCATTGCCACAGAAATATTCTGTTGGTTTGCAGCTTGTGTAAAACTTTGCGTTTCGATCACTTTGCAGAAAACCGAAATTGCATTGAGTTTATCCATTTATAAATCCTTTTTGAAAAAAAGCTTGATTTTATCAGCGTAAGTTTGCAGTATATCGCCAATTTTACAGAATTCTAGTTATATTTTAGGTAAGCAAATGAGCAAATCTTTAGTGATTGTGGAGTCGCCAGCCAAAGCGAAAACCATCAATAAATATTTAGGTAGCCAGTATGTGGTGAAATCCAGCGTAGGGCATATTTGTGATTTGCCTACTGCAGGGAGTAGCACAGGCGAGAAGGCTAAACCCGTTTCCACTAAAGGATTAAGTGCGGAAGAAAAAAACAAAATTAAAGCAGAAAAAGACCGTGCGGCCTTAGTGAAACGTATGGGAATTGACCCTTATCATGATTGGAAAGCCAATTACCAAATTCTACCAGGCAAAGAAAAAGTGGTAGCCGAATTAAAATCCCTTGCTAAAAAATCCGATCATATTTATCTCGCAACCGACTTGGATAGAGAAGGAGAGGCTATCGCGTGGCATTTACGTGAAGTCATTGGTGGCGATGATAGTCGTTTTAGCCGAGTTGTATTTAATGAGATTACGAAGAAAGCAATTGAAAAAGCATTCCAGCATCCTGCCCACATTAATATGGATCAGGTTAATGCTCAGCAAACCCGTCGTTTCTTAGACCGCGTGGTAGGCTTTATGGTGTCACCATTATTATGGAAGAAAGTGGCACGTGGTTTATCTGCAGGACGAGTACAATCTGTTGCCGTGAAATTGGTGGTAGAGCGTGAACGTGAAATTAAAGCCTTCCAACCGGAAGAGTTTTGGGAAATTGAAGCACTAACCCAAACGAGCAAGAAAGAAGACTTACGTTTGGATGTGGTGCAATATAAAGGCAAGAAATTTGAGCCGAAAAATGAAAAAGAAGCTCAAAGTGCGGTTGATTTTTTAAATAAATCACATTACGTTGTCACAGATTTAGAAACAAAACCAACAGGTTCTAAACCAAGGGCCCCATTTATTACTTCAACCTTACAACAAACTGCAAGTACGCGTTTGGGTTTTGGGGTGAAGAAAACCATGATGTTGGCACAACGTTTATACGAAGCTGGTTACATCACTTATATGCGTACTGACTCTACCAACTTGAGTCAAGATGCATTAAATATGGCACGCTCTTATATCGAAAGCCATTTCGGCAAAGATTATTTGCCAGCTAAACCAAATTTCTATTCGAGCAAAGAAAATGCACAAGAAGCACACGAAGCGATTCGTCCTTCTGATGTGAAAATGCTCGCGGATCATTTAAGTGGTATGGATAAAGATGCCGTGCGCTTGTATGATTTAATCTGGCGTCAATTTGTAGCCTGCCAAATGCCGGCTGCACAATATGACAGCACAACCGTCACTGTAATGGCTGGTGATTATGAATTGAAAGCCAAAGGCCGTATTTTACGCTTTGATGGTTGGACAAAAGTCTTGCCACAATTAGGTAAAAATCCAGAAGACCAAATTTTACCGGCTGTGAGTTTAAACGAAACATTAGCACTAAAAACAGTTTCGCCAAGCCAACACTTCACTAAACCGCCCGCTCGTTTTACTGAAGCAGCATTGGTTAAAGAATTGGAGAAACGTGGTATTGGTCGTCCTTCGACTTATGCGGCAATTATTTCGACTATTCAAGAGCGTGGTTATGTGCGCATTGAAAATCGCCGTTTCTATGCCGAGAAAATGGGCGAAATCGTTACTGATCGCTTAAATCAATCTTTTACTGATTTGATGAGCTACGATTTCACTGCCAACATGGAAAACGTACTAGACCAAATTGCATCCGGTGAGAAAAATTGGAAGGCTGAGTTAAATCAATTCTTCAAAGATTTCTCTACCCAACTTTCTACGGCTGAATTAGATGAGTTAGAAGGTGGAATGAAACCTAATAGCCTTGTGCTCACCGATATTGATTGCCCAACTTGTGGCCGAAAAATGGCGATTCGCACAGCAAGTACAGGTGTCTTCCTTGGTTGTTCTGGTTATGCATTACCACCAAAAGAGCGTTGTAAAACAACGATTAATCTTATTCCAGAAGCTGAATTATTAAATGTGCTAGATGAGGCTTCTGAGACCAAAGCCTTAATGGATCGTAAACGTTGTCCGAAATGCGGTACCGCGATGGATAGCTATATCATTGACCCACATCGTAAATTACATATTTGTGGTAATAATCCAAATTGTGATGGTTATTTGGTTGAACAAGGCCAATTCAAAATTAAAGGCTATGACGGTCCGATTGTAGAATGTGATAAATGCGGTGCTGATATGCACTTAAAACTCGGTCGTTTTGGTAAATATATGGGATGTACCAGCTGTGATAACACCCGTAAGATTTTGAAAAACGGCGAAGTTGCACCACCAAAAGAAGAGCCCGTTCATTTCCCTGAACTGAAATGTGAAAAATCTGATGCGTATTTTGTATTACGTGATGGTGCAAGTGGCGTGTTTATGTCAGCACATAACTTCCCGAAATCACGTGAAACACGACCAGCAAAAGTGGCTGAATTAGCGCTTTATCGTGATCGTTTACCGGAAAAATTACGTTATTTAGCGGATGCGCCACAAAAAGACCCTGAGGGTAATGAAGCCATTATCCGCTTTAGCCGTAAAGAAAAACATCAATATGTGACATCTGAAAAGAATGGCAAAGCCACAAAATGGATTGTGGATTATATTGATGGTAAATGGGTAGAACGGAAAAAGTAGGATGAATATCACGGTTTATTGCGGTGCGAGTTTAGGCAATGATTCAGCCTATCAGGCTGCTGCAGAAAAATTAGGAAAATGGATTGCTGATGGCCAACGTACTTTAGTTTATGGTGGCGGGAAATTGGGATTAATGGGCGTGGTTGCAGATACTGTACTTGCTCATCAAGGCAAGGTAATTGGCATTATTCCTCAATTTTTACAAGACATAGAAGTTTCACATCCTAATTTGACCAAGACCGTGGTTGTTGAAAGCATGTCTGAGCGAAAAAATAAAATGATTGAGCTTGGCGATGCTTATATTGCTTTGCCTGGTGGACCTGGCACTTTAGAAGAGATTGCTGAAGTGATTTCTTGGGCGCGAATTGGAAAAAATAACAATCCTTGTATTCTATTTAATGAAAAGGGGTATTTTGATTCATTAAAGTCCTTTTTTAGCCATATGGTGAAAGAAGGCTTCTTTACTCAAGGTGATTTTGAGAAGATTTTATTCTCCAATAATCTTCAAGAAATCGAAACCTTCATTGAACATTACCAACCTCCAGCGTTAAGAACATATTAAAAAAGTGCGGTTAAATTTGACCGCACTTTTTTATGATTAATGATGATGTTCTGGTTTTGGTGGGAGTTTAGCTCTAGCTTTACCAACAGGGAGAATTAACGTCGCGTAATTCGCTGAATGTTGACAAACTTTTTGATCTTCAAATGGTTCTTTATGAATCACTTTAAGTTTCCAAACACCTTCAATTAATGGAATAAAGTTAACTTTACCTTCTTTGTCTGTTTTACCAGAAAAGGCTTGCGGCTCACGGTGAGATGTCGCTGCTTCCATATCTTTTACAACAAATGTATCAGAGGTTGCGATAATCGTTTCGCCTGCAAGCGGTTGGTCTTTATAGAAAATCTGAACAGGGAAAGCTTCGCCCGCTTTAATTGTTTTTGGATCTTTGAGTGGCACAATTTCAAGTGGTAAGCCGAGGCGTGTCATTGCCATATCTGCATTTAATGGTTTTTTGCCCACTACGGTAAAGGCTTTACCAAACATTTGAGTTTGTTCGCAATAGAATGCATTTGGTGTGCCTTGTAAGTTATCCATTTTCCAACCTTCATTATTTTGTGACCAGAAAGTTGGTTTATAAGTAGCTGTTACCCAATATGAACCGTCTTTTAACGGTTTTTCTGATTGATATTGGTAGTTTTCACCTTTTTGTACTAATGTTTGCATTTCACCATCTTGATTGATGAGTTCCATCGGTGGAAAAATTGCGAGACGTTTTTCAGGAATTTTTTCAACGTAGGGGTAGTCACCATAAGCTAAATCAGCTTTTAAAACGCTATTAGAAGCAAGTTGTGCTGGTGTCGCAACCCAAACTTCATGGGCTTGCGCGAGCGCAGAGAAGCCAAGTAGTGCTGCAATTAATGTTTTTTTCATTGTCTTTCCTTTTTAATAATAAATCAATTTATAGAAAGTCTTCGATAGGGCGGACGAGTATAACGAAAAAGAAATAATGAGACGAATAGAAAAAGTTGATTTTGTGAGGAACTTCACATTTTTTTAACAAAAAAGTGCGGTTAATAAAATGATTGTTTTTCTGACCGCACTTGTTTTAAATAAAAAGCTAAATAGGCTTATTTTTTAGATGGTTTAATGGCTAATAAATTGCAGCTTAATTTACTAATTACATGTTCAGCCGTATTACCTAATAACGCTGCAGATAAACCCGTTCTTCCCACTGTACCTAAAATCACTAATTCAGCTTCAATTTCTTTCGCCACTTCAGGAATCACCTCTTCAGGGAAACCTTCGCGTACATGGGTATGATCTTCATCAATACCAAATTTTTGACGTAAGGCTTTCATATTGATAAGGTGTTGACCACGAATGCCATTTTCATAACCTGAAGTATTAAATTCAGGTAAATCAATCGCCATATTAATTGGCGCAACAGGGTAGGCTGCCACTAAATGTACATTACCACGGTTTAAGTTTTCCGCTAAATTTATGCCTGTTGAAACTAATTCTTGATTGAATTCATCTTGATATTCTTGCTCACCGGATACATTAACAGCGACTAAAATACGGCGTTGGTGTTTCCAGTCGCCATCACGCACCATTAATACTGGGATTGGACATTTACGTAACAATTGCCAATCTACTGGTGTGAAAATCAATGAAGTGAAACTTTCTTCATCTTTAGTGTATTTCACAACGAGGTCGTATTGATTTTTTTCAACTTCTTCACGAATTGCATCCGCTTCATTGCTGCTCCATACAATGTGAGAGTCAAATTCAATTTCCGGATCAGCATATTTATCTAAATAAAATTGTACGGCTTGACGTTGTTGTTCAACGGCTGTTTTATGCATTTCACTGCGTTCTTCAGAAGAAAGAAGGGCTGACATCTCATACGATAAGTCATAAACACTCAAAAGGGTGGTGATTTTTACCTTTGTTTCATTTTGCTGTTCTTTAACAAGACGAACGGCACGAGCTAGAGCATATTGTTTTTCGTTATCAGGATTGAGTACAACAAGAATATTATTAAATTTCATAAAACCTCCAAGATATGAGATATCAATAGGATAGAAAAGATTTTAAACGATGACAAGAACCGATTATCAAAAAAGTGATCTCGTGCAAGTTTTTTTGTTTCAAATGTTAAAAAAGCGTGAAAACTCACGCTTTTAATTTATTCTGCTAATTGGATTTTGGTTTTATGTACACCGGTTAAATCAATCAATGCATTAATATCATTAATAGTAATGTATTTACCTTGAACAGAGAGTACACCGAGTTTTTGGAAACGACCAAGTAAACGACTGATGGTTTCAACGGTTAAACCAAGATAGTTACCAATATCGCTACGGGTCATGGTTAAGCGGAATTCTTTCGCCGAGAAACCACGAGCAGAGTAACGTTTTGAGAGATTGTGAATAAATGCCGCTAAACGTTCTTCAGCATTCATTTTAGAAAGTAATAAAATCATTTCTTGATCGCTTTTGATTTCACTACTCATCAAACGCATAATTTGCTGACGAAGCTTAGGCATTTTTCCAGATAAGTCATCTAAGATATCAAATGGAATTTCACATACCATGGCAGTTTCCAAAGCCTGTGCAAAACTTGGATGTTGCATATTCGTGATGGCATCAAAGCCTACTAAATCGCCTGGTAAATGGAAAGAGGTAATTTGTTCTTCACCGGCTTCGCTAATGGTATAAGTTTTAATGGTTCCAGAACGAATCGCATAAATGGAATTCAGTGTATCACCGGCTTTAAAAAGGACTTGAGATTTTTGGATGGGTTTTTTACGCTCGATGATATTATCAAGCTGATCGAGCTCATGTTCGTTCAATGTGAAAGGGATACAAAGTTGGCTAATACTGCAATCTTGACAATGGATTGCACAACCACCTGATTGAACTCTGCGTCCTGATTTGGTTTCTGAAACGAAATTCTTCATTTATTCCTCAAATCGATAAATATAGTGTAAAATTGATCTAACGCAATTATTCTACCACTAAATAGTCAATTTCAGAAGTTATCAAAGAGCAAATCAATATGGCTGCAGAAAAATTAACCAAAAAACGTTTAATACAAATTATTATCATGCTGATTATTTTAGTTAGCGCATTCGTTTGGCGATATCTATTGTAATAAGTGCGGTCAAATTTTTGATAGTTTTGAGAAGATAAAAAGAGCCACAATTTGTGGCTCTTTGTTTTTAGATTAAAATCAGATTACCATTCGTAACCTACGCCAGCACCTACAGTCCATTGACCACGAGTATCTGCTGCACCATTTACGTTCGATGACCAATGACCATTGTCAGAGTTGCGAGACGCTTTGATTGCAATCGCGCTTTCACCACGGTGGTGAGCAACCCCAGTTGATACCATGCTCTTACCATCTTTACGAGCAGATGGAGCAGAAGCGATTGCTGCAACGCCAGCAATACCAGCGCGAGTTTTACGATCAACTTTATTTACTTTATTATCAACATAACGTTTGTTTGCCGCATCAGTTGGTGCTTTTGGATCCTCAACATTAGTGATGTTTTTATTACCTGCATTAATGCCGTTCTGATTGATCTGAACGCTTGAATTATTGACAGTGTAAGAATCCGCTTTGATGTCTTTTGCTGTACTAACAGTATAAGTTTTCACTTGGTTAGCATCATCATAAGCTTCTTGTACATTAATATTGTCACCCGCTTTAACTTTTACGTCAGACGTACGCACACGAATATTATCAATACGTGTTTTGTTTTTGCCTACTTGGTCTGCAACCATATAAAGCTGGGAACCGTTAATTGCATCGGTAGATGTAGAAGAAATTTCACCTGCACCTACGTTAATAATTTGGCGTGTATGTGGCGTAATGGTTACTGTACGGCCTGGGGTTGAGTGATCCGGTGGGGTGTAAGTTTCAGTTTTGTCTGAACCAACAGAAACAACAGCTACAGGCGTGTTACCTGCAAAACCACTATATGTAATACCGTTAACTGTTGCAGTATTTTCTTGTGTTGCTGAGCGTGTAATAGTGCCAGAGCCTAAGGCAACAGAGTTATCATCTTTTGCATAAGAGTCTTTCGATAAGGCTACGCTTTTTTCGCCTTTAGCATTAGCTGAATCGCCTAGTGCAGTAGACCATTTACCTGTAGATGTTGCAGACGCGCCAATAGCAACAGCAGAGCCGCCTGTAACAGTTGAATCGTTACCAATCGCTACAGCTGAATCGCCAGAGGCAACAGAACCAGTACCTACAGCCAATGAACTTGTACCACTCGCATTCGCTTGTGAACCATAAGCATTACTGTTTTGACCACTTGCTTTTGCCGCTTGACCAATCGCAACTGTTTCGTTTGCTAATGCACTAGCTGCAGTACCAATTGAAGTAGCATTAGCTGAACTTGCAGTCGCACCAAAACCAATTACAGTTGCATTTGAAGTTGATGTGTCTGTAATTTTATTATTATTACCAGCAACAAAAATGTTTTTGCCAACGACTTCATTATTTAAACCAAATACGCTTGCTTTACTTGTGTTTTTATCTACAACAACATCTTTTTCTGGTGTACCTGTTACACGCTGAGCACCGACTTTATTATGTGCACCATATCCAAGAGAATGATCGGCATAAACTTTATTATCATCACCAACGCTTTGAGTAAAATGACCATATGCATCATTTCCATCACCAATCGCATTTGCTTGTTCACCTTTCACCACATTTTGATTACCGATGGCAGAACTTGAGCCTTGGCTTTCTTCAGCTTCAGCTGCAGGAATAGAATAGATTTGGTTTTGCTGACCAATAGCTGTATGTCCAGGACCTCTAACGTTAGTCGCCTCTATTGTTTTGTTTGCATTTACAGCGTCTTGTGTCGTGATATTCAGAATGTTTCCATCAGCAGCATTCGCTACAGCAACATTCACCCCAATAATTAATACCGTGATAGCATTAAATTTAAAATTTTTCATATGTCCTCGCTTGAGTTTCTTCTTTAATTACATTGTGTAATTAAAGAATTTCATTAGAGTAGTGTAAATATACATTAATAATTATAGGTAGCATTGAAGAATGGATTAACTATATGATTTTTAATCTCTTATTTTCCAGATATTGCAAATCTTATTTTTATCTATTCAGTAAACGATTGCGTACCTACACAAGATTATAGATAGGTTTTTTTGTATAGAAAAGTAAATAGCATGTTTATTTTGTAAAGGATTGTAAAGAGTTGTAAATATTGTTTAAATATCGCTCATTTCTAAGGTTGAAGTACGAAAATATATTTCCTTGTTTAATTTAAGGATATTTTAAACTTAAAAAGAGCGGTCAATTTGCAAGAAGATTTTCAAGATTGAGAAAAAATCCTGTATAATCTCAGAAATTTTTTGTTCAATTTTAAGCTTTTGTAACCGAATGATCGAAACCTCACAAACCATTCCTGAACTCGTCTCATGGGCGAAAGAGCGGGAATTTTCGTTAAATCTGCCGACAGAGCGTTTGGTGTTTTTATTGGCCATTGCCATTTATAACAACGAACGTTTGGACGGTGAGATGCTAGAAGCTGATTTAGTGGATATTTTCCGCCATACAGCCAATGCCTTTGACCAATCAACGGATGCGATTGCCACCCGTGCGAATAATGCTATCAATGAACTGGTGAAACAGCGTTTTCTTAACCGTTTCAGCAGTGAATTTACTGAAGGGCTTTCTATTTATCGTCTTACTCCATTAGGCGTTGGCGTATCAGATTATTATATTCGTCAGCGTGAATTTTCCGCGTTGCGTCTTTCCGTACAACTTTCTATTGTGGCCGATGAAATTCAGCGAGCATCCGATGCTGCAGAAGAAGGTGCAGCAAAAGGGGAAAATGAACACTTTTGGCGCAGAAATGTTTTCGCTCCGTTAAAATATTCGGTGGCAGAGATTTTCGATAGTATTGATTTATCACAACGCGTGATGGATGAAAATCAACAAAGCATTAAAGAAGAAATTGCCAATTTACTTACCAAAGATTGGCAGGCGGCAATTTCTAGCTGTGAACGTTTATTAGATGAAACCTCAGGCAATTTACGTGAGTTACAAGATACTTTAAATGCCGCAGGTGATAAGTTACAGGCTCAATTATTACGTATTCAAGATTGTGTAATTGGTCACGATGAGCTGTATTTTATTGAACAATTAATTACCGATTTACAATCCAAACTTGACCGTATTATTAGCTGGGGACAACAAGCTATCGATTTATGGATTGGTTATGACCGTCACGTGCATAAATTTATCCGTACCGCCATTGATATGGATAAAAACCGAGTATTCTCACAACGCTTGCGTAATTCTATCCACAGCTATTTCGATCATCCTTGGTTCTTATGGACAGCTCAAGCGGAACGTTTGGTCGATCTGCGTGATGAAGAAATGGTATTACGTGAAGATGATGCATTGGGTGAATTACCTGAAGAGTTGCAATATGAATCTTTGGCTGATTTACATGATCAAATCGTCGAACATATGCAAGGCTTATTAATTCAATACCGTGAGAATAATCGTCCAATCGATTTAAGTTTAGTCTTAAAAGAACAATTAGAAGCTTATCCACTTTCTCGTCATTTTGATGTGGCACGTATTATTGTGGATCAAGCAGTGCGTTTAGGTATGGCAAATGATGATTTAGCCGGTATTTATCCGCAATGGCAAGAAATTAACGATTATGGCGCAGAAGTACAAGCGCATGTGATTGATAAATATTAATTTCGTGGCTTATTAAAAAAACGAATTTATAAAATGAGAAATTAACCATGACAGATATTCAAGATGTAATTTCCCCGAAATTGGCAAATGCCATTGCAAATCCTATTTTCCCGGCAGTGGACAGCTTATTGCGTTCAGGTCGCCATATCAGCACAGATCAATTAGATAATCATGCTTTTTTGATGGATTTCCAAAATGAGTTAGATGGCTTTTACCGCCGTTACAACGTGGAATTAATTCGTGCACCGGAAGGCTTTTTCTATTTACGTCCGAAAGCAACGACCTTAATTGCTCGTTCAGTGCTTTCTGAATTAGAAATGTTGGTAGGAAAAGTGCTTTGCTATTTGTATTTAAGTCCAGAGCGTTTGGCACAGCAAGGTATCTTCAGTACGCAAGAAGTCTATGACGAATTACTCAACTTAGCAGACGAAGGCAAATTATTGAAAGCCGTCAATCAGCGTTCTAGTGGTTCGGATTTAGATAAACAAAAATTATCTGAAAAAGTACGTGCGGCGATTAGTCGTTTACGCCGTCTAGGCATGATTCATACCGTGGGTGAACAGCATAGCGGTAAATTTACTATTTCTGAATCAGTCTTCCGTTTTGGGGCTGAAGTGCGTTCTGGTGATGATCCGCTAGAAGCGCAAGCACGCTTAATTCGAGATGGGGAAGCCGCAACACCGCAATCTCTCGAATTGGAAAAACAAGCAAAAGCGGCGAGCAATGCTGATGACCTCGATGATGAAGAAAGTGAGGTCGAAATTGATGAAGAATTTGATGATGCAGGAGAACAAGAATAATGTCTGATGTATTAGAACTTGAAAACGAAATCTATCAAGACGAACCTGAGCAATCAACCGAACAGGTTGAAGAAGAATTTATTGCTCCTGTATTAAACCAACATAATGGAGTAGAACGAGGTAAATTCCGTTCACTAACCTTAATTAACTGGAATGGTTTCTTCGCCCGTACCTTTGATTTGGATGAATTGGTAACCACACTTTCCGGTGGTAACGGTGCCGGTAAATCCACAACCATGGCGGGTTTTGTCACAGCATTAATTCCAGACTTAACCTTATTGCATTTCCGTAATACCACTGAGGCAGGCTCGACAGGCGGATCGCGTGATAAAGGCTTACACGGTAAACTGCGTCCGGGCGTTTGTTACGCAGTATTGGATACCATCAATTCTCGTCACCAACGAATTCTCGTAGGTGTGCGTCTGCAACAAATTGCGGGTCGTGACAAGAAAGTGGATTTAAAAACCTTCTCGATTCAAGGGGTAGAATTATCCTTAAATCCGACCGCACTTTTTACCGAAACAGTCGGTGAACGTCAGGCGCGCGTACTCAATTTAAACGAATTAAAAGACAAAATTGAAAATCTTGGTGCGCAATTTAAACAATATCATTCCATCACCGATTATCACGGCATGATGTTTGATTTGGGGATTATTCCAAAACGCTTACGTAGTGCCTCAGACCGTAGCAAATTCTATAAACTAATCGAAGCTTCTTTATACGGTGGTATTTCCAGCGCCATTACCCGTTCTTTACGTGATTACTTATTGCCAGAAAACCTTGGTGTGCGCAAAGCCTTCCAAGATATGGAAAGTGCGTTACGTGAAAACCGCATGACCCTTGAAGCAATTAAAGTTACCCAATCTGACCGTGATTTATTCAAACATTTAATCACCGAAACCACTAATTATGTGGCATCAGATTATATGCGTAATGCCAATGAACGTCGTGGCAATATCGAAGCGGCTTTAGGTTTCCGTCGTGATTGGTATAAAGCAAAAGCTGAGCAAGAATTATCACAACATCGCTTAATTGACTTAAGCCGTGAAGCTGCAGAATTGGCAGAAAATGAACGTACTTTAGAAGTAGATCACCAAAGTGCGGCAGACCACTTGAACTTGGTATTAAATGCGTTACGTCATCAAGAAAAAGTATCGCGCTATCAAGAAGATGTGGCTGAGCTTACAGAAAAATTAGAAGAACAAAAAATGGTTGTGGAAACCGCAACCGAACAGCTTGAAGAAAGCCAAGCACAATTTGAGCAAACTGAACTTGAAATTGACCAAGTACGTGCGCAACTTGCAGATTATCAACAAGCATTAGATGCACAACAAACCCGTGCATTGCAATATCAACAAGCGATTGCCGCGCTTGAAAAAGCGAAAACCTTATGTGGTTTAGCCGATTTAAGCGTGAAAAATGCGGAAGATTACCAAGCTGAGTTTGCTGCTCATGCAGAAAGTCTGACCGAGCAAGTGCTTGAGTTAGAACATAAGATGTCTATTTCTGAAGCGGCAAAATCACAATTCGATAAAGCCTATCAGTTGGTATGTAAAATTGCTGGTGATATGCCACGTTCAAGTGCTTGGGAAAGTGCTAAAGAATTATTGCGTGAATATCCAACACAAAAAATTCAAGCACAACAAACTCCTCAATTACGCGCAAAATTACATGAGTTAGAGCAGCGCTATGCTCAACAACAAAGTGCGGTTAAATTATTGGCTGATTTTAATCAACGTGCTGATTTATCTTTAGAAACCGCTGATGAACTTGAAGCATACCACGCTGAGCAAGAAGAACTCATTGAAAGTTTGAATGAAGAACTTGCTGAGCAAGTAGAAAACCGTTCAACCTTGCGTCAAAAACGTGAAAGTTTGACCGCACTTTACGAAGAAAATGCTCGTAAAGCACCGGCTTGGTTGACTGCTCAAGCCGCTTTAGAACGCTTACAAGAGCAAAGTTGTGAAACATTTGAACATAGCCAAGATGTGATGCATTTTATGCAATCACAATTGGTGAAAGAACGTGAGCTGACTATTCAACGTGACAATTTAGAGAAACAACGTCAACAATTAGATGAGCAAATTTCTCGTTTAAGCCAACCAGATGGTTCTGAAGATGCTCGCTTGAATGTGCTTGCAGAACGCTTTGGCGGTGTATTGCTTTCTGAATTATATGATGATGTACCAATTGAAGATGCACCTTATTTCTCGGCACTTTATGGTCCTGCACGTCATGCTATTGTTGTACGAGATCTCAACACGGTACGCGAACAATTAGCTAATTTAGAAGACTGTCCAGACGATTTATATTTAATCGAAGGTGACCCAAATGCCTTTGATGACAGCGTACTTTCAGCCCAAGAGCTTGAAATGGGCGTTGTGGTGCAAGTGTCTGATCGTGAATTGCGTTATTCCAAATTCCCACAAATTCCATTGTTCGGCCGTGCTGCACGTGAAAAACATTTAGAAGAATTACAAGCTAAACGTGATGAAATTGCGGAAGAATACGCACAAATCGCCTTTGATGTACAAAAATGTCAACGTTTACACGAACACTTTAGTCAATTTGTTGGCTTACATCTAGCGCTTGCGTTCCAACCAAACCCAGAAGAGGTGATGGCGGAAATCAATCAAGAACGTAATGAAATTGATCGTGAGCTCAATCAATTCTCAAGCACCGAACAACAAATTCGCATTAAATTGGATAATGCCAAAGAAAAAATGCAATTGTTGAATAAGTTAATGCCACAGCTTAACTTGCTCGCTGATGAAGAATTACTTGATCGCATTGAAGAATGCCGTGAACAACTAGATATTGCAGAACAAGATGAAAGCTTTATTCGTCAACATGGCGTTGCGTTGTCACAATTAGAACCGATTGCCAATACTTTACAAAGCGATCCAGAAAACTATGAACGCTTAAAAGCCGATTTAACCCAAGCAGTTGAACGCCAAAAACAAGTACAGCAACGTGTATTTGCTTTAGCGGATGTGGTGCAACGTAAAAATCACTTCAGCTATGAAGATGCAGGGCAAGCGGAAACATCAGAGCTTAATGAGCAACTTCGTCAACGTTTGGAACAATTGCAGTCACAACGTGATGCTCAACGTGAACAATTACGTCAAAAACAAAGCCAATTTGCACAATACAATCAAGTATTTATCCAATTGCAAAGTTCTTATGACAGTAAAAATCAGTTGTTGAAAGAATTAATTGCTGAGATTGGTGAATTAGGTGTGCGTGCTGATGAAGGGGCAGAGGAACGTGCAAGAAATCGCCGTGATGAGTTGTATCAACAACTTTCAACTAGCCGTCAACGTCGTTCTTATGTTGAAAAACAATTAACACTCATTGAAAGCGAAGCGGAGAACTTAAATAAACGCATTCGCAAAGCGGAACGTGATTACAAAACTCAACGTGAATTGGTTGTAGCTGCGAAAGTCAGCTGGTGTGTGGTTCTGCGTTTATCTCGTAATTCCGATGTAGAAAAACGACTCAATCGTCGTGAGTTAGCTTATTTATCTGCTGATGATTTACGTTCAATGTCGGATAAAGCCTTAGGTGCGTTACGTACTGCGGTAGCAGATAATGAATATCTCCGCGATGCATTGCGTATTTCTGAAGATAGCCGTAAACCGGAAAATAAAGTCTGCTTCTTTATTGCTGTCTATCAACATCTTCGTGAGCGTATTCGTCAGGATATTATTAAAACGGATGATCCGATTGATGCAATTGAGCAAATGGAAATTGAGCTTAATCGCTTAACAGAAGAATTAACTGGTCGTGAGAAAAAATTGGCGATCAGTTCTGAAAGTGTGGCGAATATTATGCGTAAAACCATTCAACGTGAACAAAATCGTATTCGCATGTTGAACCAAGGTTTACAAAATATTGCCTTCGGCCAGGTAAAATCAGTACGTTTAGTGGTCAATATTCGAGATACACATGCGATGTTGCTTGATGCGCTGTCTGGTAAACAAGAAGAATATCAAGATTTATTCAGTGATAATCGTATTACCTTCTCAGAAGCCATTGCGAAACTTTATCAACGCATTAACCCGCATATTGATATGGGCCAACGCACAGCACAAACTATCGGTGAAGAATTATTAGATTACCGTAATTACCTCGAGTTAGAAGTTGAAGTCTTTCGTGGTGCTGATGGCTGGTTACGTGCTGAAAGTGGCGCATTATCGACAGGTGAAGCGATCGGTACGGGTATGTCAATCCTATTAATGGTTGTACAAAGCTGGGAAGAAGAAAGCCGCCGTATTCGCGGTAAAGACATCGTGCCATGTCGTTTACTATTCTTGGATGAAGCGGCGCGTTTAGATGGTAAATCCATTTCCACCTTGTTTGAACTTTGCGAACGTTTGGATATGCAATTACTTATCGCAGCACCAGAGAATATCAGCCCTGAAAAAGGCACAACCTATAAATTGGTGCGTAAAATTGCCGGAAACCAAGAGCAAGTTCATGTGGTTGGTTTGCGTGGCTTTGGCGCAACAGAGTAGTTTTTTAAAGCGGTCAAAGCAATTGGCCGCTTTTTTCATTGTTATTTTTATGAGAATTTAGGACGAATTATGCACAACCTTATTTTTGCCATTCTATGTAGTGTTGCCGTATCAGTGTTACTCAAAGTTGCGCGCAAGAAAAATATCATTATTGAACAAGCAATAGCGTTCAACTATATCGTCGCCATTTCATTAAGCTATTTCTTACTCAAACCTGATTTCAAAGGATTAGAATTTACCGAATATCTAGCACAAAGTGATAGCACACCTATTTTCCTGGCGTTAGGAATTTTATTACCAACCGTATTTATCATTATGTCTAAAGCAGTTGAATTTGCGGGTATCGTGCGTTCAGATGCAGCACAACGCTTATCGTTATTTCTACCGATTGTTGCCTCTTTTATTATCTTCCATGAAACATTAAGTCAGCCAAAAATCGTTGGCATTATTTTGGCATTCATTGGTCTATTCTGTATCTTGAACAAATCAAATGAACAAAGTGCGGTCAGTTTCAAAGGTATTTTAGGCTTAATCGGTGTTTGGTTTGGTTATGGCACCATTGATATCTTATTCAAACAAGTGGCCAAAAGCGGGGGAGCATTCCCAACCACATTATTCATTGCTTTCTCATTAGCCGCTTGTGTCATGTTCCTGTATTTATTCCTAAAACGTACTCAGTGGACAGTGCCAAGCTTTATTGGTGGAATCATTTTAGGTGTATTAAATTTCTTCAACATCCTGTTTTACATTAAAGCGCACCAAAGCTTCGGACAAAACCCAACTTTAGTTTTTGCGGGAATGAATATTGGTGTTATTTGTTTAGGCACCATCACCGGCGCATTTTTCTTCAAAGAAAAAATCAGCAAAATCAACTGGTTTGGTGTTCTTGTCAGCCTTTCAGCAATTTTCTGTTTATATTATTTAGATAAAATTTTGGCTTAATTATGGCAAACGATTTTAGTTTTTTTATCTACGATTACGAAAGTTTTGGTATCAATCCGGCAAATGATCGTCCTGCTCAATTTGCTGGTATTCGTACCGATGCAGATTTCAATATTATTGGTGAGCCTATTATGTTGTATTGTAAGCAAACCAATGATTATTTACCCGCTCCGGAAGCCATAATTGTCACAGGAATCACGCCACAAGAATGTAATGAAAAGGGGATTCCTGAGCCTGAATTTGCCGCAAAAATTCTAGCTGAGTTTTCACAACCTAATACTTGTGTGATGGGTTACAACAACATTCGTTATGACGATGAAATGACGCGTTATACCTTTTACCGTAACTTCATCGATCCCTATGAATATAGCTGGAAAAATGGCAATTCTCGTTGGGATTTACTGGATTTGGTACGAGCCTGCTATGCTTTGCGTCCAGAGGGAATTAATTGGGCTTATGACGATGATGGTATGCTAAGCTTTCGCTTAGAAAAACTAACCAAAGCAAATGGTATTGAGCATAAAAATGCCCATGATGCGATGGCGGATGTGTATGCAACCATCGCTATGGCTAAATTAATCAAAGAAAAGCAGCCTAAATTATTTCAATTCTTCTTTGAGCATAGAGGTAAAAAGGAAATTGAGAAACTGATTGATACCGCGGAAATGACACCATTAGTGCACGTTTCGGGCATGCTAGGGAATTATCGTGGCAATTGTGCTTGGGTGGCACCATTAGCATGGCATCCAACTAATCAAAATGCCGTAATCGTCTGTGATTTATCAGGTGATATTGATAATTTACTCAGTAAAAGTGCGGTTGATTTGCGACAAGATTTATATACCAAGAAAAGCGAGCTAGAAGAAAGGGGAGTTTCATCAGTTCCATTAAAATTAGTTCATATTAATAAATGCCCAATTTTGGCGCCTGCAAAAACGTTACTACCAGAAAATGCAGCTCGTTTAGGGATAGACAGACAACAATGCTTAGATAATTTAGCAAAATTGCGCCAATCCTTAGATATTCGTGAGAAAGTTATTGAAATTTTCTCGGAAGAACGCGAATTTGAGCCGAGTGATAATGTAGAAACTGAACTTTATAACGGTTTCTTTAGCAATGCCGATAAAAACAATATGGCTATTTTACGTGATTTATCACCTGAAAAATTAGCTGATCATGGTTTAGCATTTGAAGATAAACGAATTCCTGAATTGTTATTCCATTATCGTGCAAGACATTTCTACAAAACCCTAAATCGTGCTGAGCAAATCAAATGGCAAAAATATCGCCAACGTAAATTAGAACAAAGTGCGGTTAAATTTGAGGAAAGTTTACAACGATTAGCTGAGGAATATTCGGATAATCCAACCAAACTGAATTTACTGCAACAGGTTTATGAATACGGAGCAAAACTGTTATCTTAACCTTATACATATCGTGACATAGTCACACAAATACCATTCATCAAAAACGTAAATCTTAATCCCTGAGATTTACGTTTTTCTTTTTTAAATCTGATGATATTCACCTCATAAAATAACGCAGAATTCACGTAGCGTTGTCATTATTTGATACATATAAACGTCTTTATTTTTTCCTTACATAACAACTTTAGAGTGTGTAAATCATTATTTAATCTTATTGCAAAGTGTTGCGAGACTAGATTTCGCATCGTTTGAATGGTATCCGTGACCTGTGCATAACTCTGTGATCTTATTAATACGTATCCTTTACTAACCTTGTAATTGATTTCGCATAATGTATATTATGTTAAATTGTATATATAAATATGTCACAAATCAATATAAGTGACTATCCTATTTCATGCATTACTCAAAATAAGGTGATTTTGGGTTGTGGATATAAAAGAAATAAATGGATGTCTTTGAAATGGAATAATTAGAATTAGTATGAAATTTGTAGATAACGCTATGTGAATTCTGAATACAATTGCGTACATCAATTCTGCAGATTTCATTATTCTTGATCTGATAATGAGAATTTATTTTACATATATCACCTAAATGAGAATAATTAACATTGATTTCTCTTTTGTTATTAGTGACTTATGGAAATAATTTTAAAAAAATACTTGACTATTCTCATTTGTGAGATTAGAATGCACACCGATGACAAGTTAAGCAGTCTTGTTTTTATTTTTAATCTCTACTTAATAAGGAAAGGAGTTGGTTTATGCTTAATAAAGCAATCGCAGATAAGTTAAATGAACAAATCAATTTAGAGTTCTACTCTTCTAATGTTTATTTACAAATGAGTTCTTGGTGTAGCAAACACGGTTATGAAGGTGCTGCAGCATTTTTACTTCGTCATGCTGATGAAGAATTAGAACACATGCAAAAATTATTCAAATATGTGAGTGAAACAAGTGGTATGCCACTTTTAGGTAAAATTGATGCGCCTAAAAATGACTACAAATCACTTAAAGAAGTGTTTGAAACCACACTTGAACACGAAAAATTCATTACTTCTAAAATTAATGAATTAGTTGAAGTGACTTTTGCAAACAAAGACTATTCTACTTTTAACTTCTTACAATGGTACGTTGCAGAGCAACACGAAGAAGAAAAATTATTCAATAGCATTATTGATAAATTTAACTTGGTGGGTGAAGACGGTCGTTCGCTTTACTTTATCGATCGTGATTTAGCAACATTATAATTTTAAAAGGAGAATAAAAAAATGTTATCATCAAACGTAATCAAATTATTAAATGATCAAATGAACCTTGAGTTCTACTCTTCAAATCTATACTTACAAATGAGCGCATGGTGCGAACAAAATGGTTTTGAAGGTGCGGCTAAATTCTTATCAGCTCACGCTGCAGAAGAAATGCAACACATGCGTAAATTATTCACTTATTTAAATGAAACTGGTGCATTAGCGGTGATTACTGCAATTGAAGCGCCTGCGCATGAGTACAAATCATTAAAAGAAATCATTGAATTAACTTATGGACACGAAAAATTGATCACAAGTAAAATTAATGAATTAGTGGGTAAAACTTTTGAAGAAAAAGATTACTCTGCGTTCAATTTCTTACAATGGTATGTTGCAGAACAACACGAAGAAGAAAAATTATTCAGCGGTATTTTAGACAAATTAAATCTTCTTGGCGAAGATGGCAAAGGTTTATTCTTAATTGATAAAGATTTAGGTAACCTTGCAGGTCAAACCGCTTAATTAGATAATCATAAAGCTTAGTAGAAATACTAAGCTTTTATTTTACCTATAATCTGTGACAACGTATCAAATTATTTTAAACTTCTCTTTTATCTTTGAATACAAGTTGATGAAATTTAAAACAACCACACGTTTTTAATGAAATTTTACTTGCAACGAAGTAAGATAAACGTATAATTCAGAACAACCCAAATGCCTGGGTGGCGAAATTGGTAGACGCAGCGGATTCAAAATCCGCCGGTGAATAACCGTGTCGGTTCGAGTCCGACCCTAGGCACCACAGAATTTATAAGCTCTGAAGTTGATTCAGGGCTTTTTTATTAGCTAAAGTAAATCAATATGACAGAACAAAACCAAGATAAAAAACAGACTTATAATTTCAATAAATTGCAAAAACGTCTTCGCCGTAATGTAGGCAATGCAATTGCTGATTTTGGCATGATTGAAGAGGGCGATAAAGTAATGGTTTGTCTTTCAGGTGGTAAAGACAGCTATACACTTCTTGATATTTTGTTGAATTTACAACAAAGCGCACCGATTAAATTTGATATCGTTGCTGTCAATTTAGACCAAAAACAGCCAGGTTTCCCAGAGCATGTTTTACCTGAATATCTGCAAAGTATTGGTGTGGATTATAAAATCGTTGAAGAAAATACTTATGGCATCGTGAAAGAGAAAATTCCAGAAGGCAAAACAACGTGCTCTCTCTGCTCTCGCCTACGTCGTGGTATTTTATACCGTACAGCAACAGAACTTGGTGCAACCAAAATTGCACTTGGACACCATCGCGATGATATGTTGGCTACCCTGTTTCTGAATATGTTCTACGGTGGGAAACTAAAATCTATGCCACCGAAATTAATTTCAGATGATGGCAAGCAAATCGTGATTCGTCCATTGGCTTATTGTAAAGAAAAAGATATTGAAAAATATGCTGTTGCCAAAGAATTCCCAATTATCCCCTGTAATTTATGTGGTTCTCAACCTAATTTACAACGTCAAGTAGTGAAAGAAATGTTGAATACTTGGGACCGTCAATATCCAGGTCGCTTAGAAACCATGTTTAGTGCGATGCAAAACATTACGTTGTCACACTTATGTGACCCAAAACTCTTTGATTTCAAAGGCATTAAACATGGCCAATCACTTGATGGCATTGAAGGGGATACCGCATTTGATGAAGAACGTATCGAACCAATGAAATTTGATGATGAAGATGCGTCTGACTACGCCGATAACGAAATGATCAGCTTTAAAGAAGTGAATTAATATGATTACCGTGCAAGGAAAACAAATCGAAACCGACGCTTTTGGCTATTTACTTAATATTGCTGATTGGAATGAGGATGTAGCAAAACACATCGCTCAGCTAGAAGATGTAGAACTGACCGAAGCTCACTGGGAAGTGATTTATTTTGTGCGTGATTTTTACCAAGAATATAACACATCCCCTGCGATTAGAATGCTGGTAAAAGCAATGTCAGAAAAATTAGGTGCGGATAAAGGTAATAGCCGCTATTTGCAACGACTCTTCCCTGACGGACCAGCTAAACAAGCAACCAAACTGGCGGGTCTGCCCAAACCAGCTAAATGCTTATAAAATAACGTAACCGCACGATAAAGTGCGGTTATTTTTTTACTTGAATTCTAATCAAATGAATTAATTACGCTTACGCGTTAAGCAAAGAAAATGCTGAGCAAATCTTAAAAGGGTTATCATCTATTAAGTAGTATTTTCAATTTATATATTTATCTATATAATGTCTACTCTTTTTAACTTAAACATAAGGAAATGCTAAATGAAAATTAGTGCAAGAAACCAACTTAAAGGTACTGTAAAATCAATCGAAACTGGTTCTGTGAACGCAATCGTACACATTGATATCGGTAACGGTAACGTCATTTCTTCTACCATCTCTATCGATGCAGTAAAAGAATTAGGTTTAGCAGTTGGTAAAGAAGCATATGCGATTATCAAAGCAACCTCTGTAATGGTTGGTGTTGAATAATCTCAACTAAACTGTTTAGAATTCTCTATAACCGCGCTTTAAAGTGCGGTTATTTTTTTGTCTTTTTTCTCCCAATTCTCTTCATACTCTCCTCAAAATGCATTTTATCCTTAACTAAAATGAAATAATATTTATGCAATTTCTTCATTTGTTGACTTTTAATTAAATATATTATAAAATATACATGTATTATCAATTTTAGCTAATAATCTAATTTAGAATTATTTTGTTAAACTTAGGAGAGCAAATGACAAACCAACGTTTTATTACTATTTTAGGCTATGTCGCAACATTTACTTCAGTTTGTATGTATGTTTCTTACTTGCAACAAATTGGTCTAAATTTATCTGGTCAAAAAGGTGGCTGGTTACAGCCTTTTGCTACGACAATCAACTGTAGTTTATGGGTAGCTTATGGCTTATTGAAAGAAAAACGCGATCTGCCTATTTCATTAGCAAATGCGCCTGGTGTCGTACTTGGTTTGATTACTTTCGTTACCGCCTTATAACACTATAAAACCTCATACAAAAAAGACCGCACTTTTTAGAAATCTTAAAGTGCGGTCTTTTTTGTTTATTAATTTAATTCATTTAAAACCTGAAAATTATGAAGTTGTGTAATCTTCTTTTCTGTTGCATTCTATAAACGAACAGACGTTTAGACGTCTAAACCAATAAAACAATAGAAGGATTAATTATGACAACATTTCATTTGGCTGGATTTCCGCGTGTAGGCGCAAAGCGTGAACTTAAATTTGCTCAAGAGCGTTACTGGCGTGGCGAAATTGCGGAAGCAGATTTATTAGATATTGCAAAAAGATTACGTGAACTTAACTGGCAACACCAAGCCAAGGCAAATGCCGATTTTGTCGCGGTGGCTGATTTCACACTTTACGATCACATTTTAGATTTACAAGTAGCAACAGGTGCGATTCCTGCTCGTTTTGGTTTCGATAGTCAAAATTTAACACTCGATCAATATTTCCAATTAGCGCGTGGTAATAAAACCCAATTTGCGATTGAAATGACAAAATGGTTCGATACCAACTACCATTATCTCGTCCCTGAATTCCATAAAGAAACACAATTTAAAGCAAATCCAACACATTATGTGACACAAATTCGTGAAGCTAAAGCGCTTGGGTATCAAGTTAAACCAACAATCGTTGGTCCACTCACCTTCCTTTGGTTAGGTAAAGAAAAAGGTGCGACATTTAATCGCTTTGATTTATTAGCACAACTCGTGCCGGTTTATGTTGAAATCTTAAATACGTTAGCTGCGGAAGGTGTGGAATACATTCAAATTGATGAACCTGCTCTCACCTTAGATTTACCGGCAGAATGGATTGCGGCGTATAAAGCGGTTTACGCCACTTTTGCTGAACAAGTGAAAGCAAAATTATTGCTTGCGACTTATTTTGGTTCTGTGGGAGAACATGCTGATTTGTTAAAAGGCTTACCTGTAGCAGGTTTACATATTGATTTGGTGCGTGCACCTGAACAACTTGCTGCCTTTGCGGATTATGACAAAATCTTATCTGTGGGCATCATTGATGGCCGTAATATTTGGCGGGCAAACTTAAATCAAGTGTTAGATGTGGTTGAACCATTAAAAGCGAAATTAGATGATCGTTTATGGATTGCCCCAAGCTGCTCACTTCTCCACTCGCCTTATGATTTAGAAGTTGAAACGCAACTCCAAGCCAATAAGCCTGAGCTTTATCAATGGTTGGCTTTCACGTTACAAAAAATTCAAGAATTACGTATTATTAAGACCGCACTAGAACAAGGTCGTGAAGCCGTTCAAGCCGAATTAGCTGCATCTCAAGCAGCTGCGGATGCACGTAAAAACTCGCGTGAAATTCACCGCACTTGCGTGGCAGAACGCTTAGCAAATCTACCGAAAAATGCCGACCAACGTAAATCGCCATTTGCGGAACGCATTAAATTACAAAATGCATGGTTAAATTTACCACTTCTGCCAACCACGAATATTGGTTCTTTCCCACAAACGACAGCCATTCGTCATGCTCGTGCAGCCTTCAAAAAAGGTGAACTCAGCTTATCTGATTATGAAGCTGCTATGAAAAAAGAAATTGAATTTGTTGTACGTGAGCAAGAAAAATTAGACTTAGATGTATTGGTACATGGCGAAGCAGAACGTAACGACATGGTGGAATATTTCGGCGAACTACTTGATGGTTTTGCTTTCACCAAATTCGGTTGGGTACAAAGTTATGGTTCACGTTGTGTAAAACCACCAGTGATTTATGGTGATGTCACTCGCCCAGAACCCATGACGGTACGTTGGTCACAATATGCTCAAAGCCTAACAAATAAAGTAATGAAAGGCATGCTGACTGGCCCAGTCACGATCTTACAATGGTCTTTCGTGCGTAACGATATTTCCCGTGAAACAGTTTGTAAACAAATTGCGGTAGCGCTTTCTGATGAAGTATTAGATTTAGAAAAGGCAGGCATCAAAGTAATTCAAATTGACGAGCCGGCTATTCGTGAAGGTTTACCGTTAAAACGTGCAGATTGGGATGCTTATTTGAAATGGGCAGGCGAAGCCTTCCGTTTAAGCTCAATGGGTTGCCAAGATGATACCCAAATCCATACACACATGTGTTATTCCGAATTTAACGACATTCTACCGGCTATTGCAGCCTTAGATGCCGATGTCATTACTATCGAAACCTCGCGTTCTGACATGGAATTACTCACCGCATTTGGTGATTTCAAATACCCGAATGATATCGGTCCTGGCGTATATGATATTCATAGTCCACGCGTACCTGCAGCAGAAGAAATTGAACATCTTCTTCGTAAAGCATTACAAGTGGTGCCGAAAGAACGTTTATGGGTAAACCCAGACTGTGGATTAAAAACGCGCGGTTGGCCAGAAACAATTGCTGCACTAAAAGTGATGGTTGATGTCACGAAAAAATTACGTGCTGAATTAGCATAAAATCAGTAAAAAGAAAGGCGAACATGAGAAATTATCTCTGTTCGCCTTTTCTTTTAGTTCAAAAACTCATTCATTTTTGACCGCACTTTACAAGCTAATATATTCCATTTTCACCTTGCAGAGTCTCTTCAATAACTGCTCTGCCATCTTGCGGTGACTTAAACGCAAAGGCTTCTCTGCAAATACCACTCGCTCAATTTTCGATACATCCAATTGATTTAAATAAGCAAAATTAATCGCTGTTTGCATAGCAGGTAGGCTTGGGTTGAATGCCGCATTTTCTGCATATCGACCACAAATCATTTCCCCATTTTTAAATAAAATGCTTACACCATGAGGGCTTTTAGAATAAGGTGAATGTGCTCGGTTTGCCCCTAAAATGGCTTTATTTGCCACTTCATCTTCCGTCGTCAAAGTGAAACCTTGTTCTTCTTTGTTTAATAGAAGCAAATCAACACCTAAATCTTTCGGGCCAAAGCTATCGGGTAAATATTGAGGAAGTGGATTATTTTGGCTGTGTGGCAAATGGATTTTCAAATCTTGCGCTTGATAAAGCTCATTCATAAATTGACGGCAGTGACCACAAGGCGTGTAATTCACCACGATATCCGTGATGCGAGGTTCATTGCGTAACCATGCATGGCTAATCGCACTTTGTTCAGCATGGATGGTTTGAGCCATACTACTACCCTGAAATTCTTGATTCGCACCAAAGTAAAAATCACCACTTTCACCAATCGCAATCGCTCCAACATGAAATTCTGAAATGGGCGTATGGCTATAACAAGCTGCTACGGGCAAAAGTGCCAAACCTAGTTGAACAGGCGTAAGCTTAAATTCATCACAAATTGACCGCACTTTTTCAGCCGGTAAAAAACCTTTCCACTCTTGTTCTTCTAATGCAGAAAGAATTGCATTTGAAAGTGGCGAATCGACTAATGCTTGTTGAATTTTTTGTTGCATGTTAAATCTCCTTATTTTATATGCCCATTCTACGATATTTGGAGGAACTTCACCGCAAAAATGATTACATAATGCAAATATGCTTAATCATTAATTATCTTTTATAAACTCAGGCGAAATGTAGTCAGATAACCAGACTTTTTCATTGCCTATATAAAATTTGCTCCCCTTAGATTGTGCTAGTTCCGCATCAATTGTCAGAAGAATTGTCTCTCCTTTTTTTCTATTCCCAACCAATGTTGCTGTCTCAATATCCTCAGATAAATGTACATATTGACGAGACATCGGCTTCAATCCATTTAATTTAATATCATCTAAATAATTTATACTTGTTCCATGGTATAAATACTTTGGTGGATAACCAATTTCTTTAGAAATTTTCATTGGAATTGAATGCCCATAGAAAGCTCTTATTTTTCCATTTTTAATCTCATGTCTTTTCTTTTCCGATAAGTCGATCATTTTAGCTAAATCATTTTCAGTTAACATATTCCATTTTTCATCACTATTTCTAAATGATGAAATTAATTGTTCGACAGAAACCCAACCTTCAGAATCCAGTTCTAATTCGTATTCCCATGGGGCATGACGAAGCGCACAGGAAACTTCTTTACTTAAATTTAAATAGTCCATTTTAATACTCTTTTGCACTTTTGATTTCTTCTGCTAACCACTCATCGAAATCCTTACATTCATATTTATTGGCTTCATTACCAAGATCATGAACATAAACTCTCGGGTTTCCAGAATAATCCGTCAATTTGAAACAAGCTGCCCAATCGCCATCTCTAGCAAATGCAATTAAATCAGCCACACCTGTAAGCTCTTCAATAGCCTTACTATAAAGATAAACATTATCCTCAAACTCAGAATCCTCAAACCACCAAGGAAAATATTCTAATTCATTTATCTTTTCCATATTACTTGATAAATCAATATAAGACTGAGGAAACTTAAAATTTTCAGGTAATTGTTCTTTAGGATATAAATTAAATTTAGTTTGCATAATTACTCCACAATTACGATCCATCTGTAAAGATAAGTAATCTTTTATCTAAGTTTTCAAGTCTATGCAAGAAAAATCATAAAAAAATAACCGCACTTTTAAAGTGCGGTCATAAATTAAGATGTTTTATTCACTCGTTTTATAACAATGATGGAGCCACGCCAAGTAATTTTCTTGTGTAATCCACTGTTGGGTGGTTGAAAATATCTTCAGTGCTACCGGTCTCCAAAATTTGACCGCCGTACATCACGACAATACGGTCAGATACTTGGCGTACGGTTTGGATATCGTGAGAGATAAACACCATGGCAAGATTGAGTTCTTTTTTCAAATCTGCCAATAAGTTTAATACCTGAGCACGAACGGATACGTCTAATGCAGAAGTCGGTTCATCCGCAACAATCAGTTTTGGATTCAGCGCTAAAGCACGTGCAATCGCCACACGTTGTTTTTGCCCACCTGATAAACGAGTTGGTTCAACTTGTGCCGCAGAACGAGGTAAACCTACGCGAGAAAGCAAGTCATACACACGTTTTTCCCGTTCGTGTGGCTGTAACACATTGTGAATATCCATGGGGTCACGCAAAATATCCAACACTTTCATACGAGGATTCAATGCTGTTGCCGGGTCTTGGAAAATGACCGACACTTGGCGACCGAATTGTTTTCTCGCTTCTGAGCTGCCATATTGCATTTGTAAACCGTTGAATTTCACTAAACCAGATGTTGGTTTAAGCAATCCTATGATCACATTGGCTAAGGTAGATTTCCCACAGCCAGACTCCCCCACTAAACCAATGGTTTCCCCTGCTTTGATGCCAAGACTCACATTGTTTACTGCTGTGAATTTTTTACGTCCAAATAATGAACCGTCGCGAGAAGGAAATTGCACCACGATATTTTCTAAATCGATGATATTTTGTTCTTTAATGACTTTAATACTACTGCTCATATTATGCTCCTTTCGCTTCCGTTACAGGCTCAGCTAAATGAGAAGCCCACAAGTGAGACGGCTCGCCTTCCACGGCGGTTAATATCAATTTTTGATCCGGATTTGCATCTGGTCGCAATGAACGACTTGCAAAACGGTCACCTACAGCAAAATCGTAAGGTGATGGTACGCTGCCCGGAATTTGATATAAACGTTTCGCACGGACTTCAGTTGAAAGGACAGAGCCCAATAATCCGCGTGTATATTCGTGTGTTGGGTTAGCAAGCAATAAGGATGTTGGTGCCATTTCAACCACTTGTCCTGCATACATTACGGTAATGTGGTGAGCTAACTGTGCAACCAATGCTAAATCGTGACTTACGAACACCATTGCAAAACCCAGTTTTTCGCGTAATTCATTCAATAATTTCACGACTTCAGCTTGAACGGTTACGTCTAATGCAGTTGTTGGTTCATCGGCGATTAATAATTTCGGCTCACGAGTTAATGCCATCGCAATCACCACACGTTGACGTTGACCACCAGAAAGTTCGTGTGGATAACGATTCAACACTTTTTCAGGATCGAGGTGTACCCATTCCAGCAATTTTTCTGCGGTATGGTGGCTGCCACGTTTGATGAGCTGTGCCATTTGATCTTTGATACGCATTGATGGGTTTAATGCACTTAAAGAGTCTTGGTAAATCATCGCAATTTCAGAACCACGCAATTCACTTAGATTGTTAGCGTTAAGTAAACTGTGTTGTTTTCCGCTACGGTCTGTGAAAAGCACTTCCCCAGTAATTTTAGCTGTTTTTGGTAACAAGCCCATGATAGAGAACGCAGTAATAGATTTACCACAACCAGACTCACCAACTAATCCCATGGTTTCCCCTTCATTTACGGTGAAACTGATGTTATCAACCAATGGAATTTCACCATAACGATTCGGGAAACGAATAGATAAATTTTTCACTTGTAAAATCGGTTTTGCATTTGGATCTAATTGCATACGATTCGTACGTGTGATTTCTTTTTCATGTAATTTGAGTAAGTAACGTTTTAATGCAAGACCTTCAGAAAGCGCTTCTTGTACGTCGGTAGAAAGACGTTCATCTGATTTACCTTCTGGTTTTTTACCGCCTTTCAAGCGCGGGTTAACCAAAGCATCAGTAAGACCTTCCGCTAAGATATTTAAGGCTAATACGGTTAAAAGAATCATGACACCCGCAAAGGTTGTCGCCCACCATGCACCGTTTAATACGATATTACGACCTTCAGAAAGGATGTTACCCCATGAAGGATGTGGTGGTTGTACACCTGCGCCTAAGAAAGAAAGCGAGGCTTCGAATACAATGGCATCTGCCACCATTACAGTTGCGAAGACTAAAACCGGTGCCGCGGTATTACGTACAACGTGTTTGAGAAGAATATAAGTACGGCTACCACCAATAACACGCTCCGCACGCACATAGTCTTCATCCCATTGTGATACCACATTCGCACGAACCACACGAGCAAGTTGCGGGGTATAAACCACGGCAATGGTGATGATAATGACCGGTACAGAGTTACCAAAGGTTGCTAATAACACTGCCGCTAATGCGATACCTGGGAAGGCCATTAAAATATCCATTAAGCGCATGATGATTTCATTGCCCCATTTCTCAGATGTAGCTGCAGTTGCACCTAAAACACTACCGAAAAGAATGGCACAAGCTACCGCACCTAAACCGATAAATAAGGACGTTTGGGCACCGTAAACAATACGAGAGAAAATATCACGACCAAGTCGATCAGTCCCAAACCAATATTCCGCACTTGGAGCACGCATACGTGCGATCACTTCTAATGGATCATGTGTTGCTACCCAAGGGGCAAACACTGCCACTAAAGCAACGAAAACTAAGAATAATAATGAAATTTTTGATGCGGTGGAAAGTGCTCGGAATCTCGCACCGCTTGCAGCTAATCGATCTGCTAAACCTTGACGAAACATTATAGACTCCGAATTTTAGGGTTAATCAACACATAGAGAATATCAACGATAATATTCACTAAAACGAAAGTAAAAGCGATTGTCAGAACCACCCCTTGTACTAAGTGTAAGTCGTGGTTGACGATACCGTTAAAAATCAATTTACCCATGCCCGGTAAGTCAAAGATTTGTTCGATAACCACTGCACCACCAAGTAAGTAACCTACACGTAAACCTAATACTGTTACAGGCGTGATTAATGCATTGCGTAATACGTTGTGACGAATAACAGTTGCATAAGGAACACCGTTACCAATCGCGGTTCTCACATAGTCTTTATCCATTTCTTCTACCATGGTTGTACGCACCACACGAATTAATGACGCACATACTGGCACGGCAAGCGCAAGAGATGGCAAAATCATGGAATTGATATACCCCATCGGGCTTTCGCTGAATGGCACAAAACCACCAGAAGGCAACCAATCTAATTCCAAAGAGAACCATTGAATAAGTAAGATACCTAACCAGAATGATGGTGTTGCAACCGCTGCAACAGAGATTAAACGAATCACTTGGTCTACCCAGCTATCACGATAAAGCGCGGCAAGCACACCTAATGAGAAAGAGACTACTGCCGCAAACACCACACCAATTAGGGTAAGCTGTAAAGTGATTGGGAAAGATTTCGCTAGCATGCTACTGATTGGTAGTTCTGGTGGCATAGTCACACCAAAATCTAATACAAGTAAATTACCTAAGAAGCGAAAATATTGAACAAAGAGTGGATCATTTAAGCCGTGTGATTCGCGGTAAAGTTGTTTTGCCGCTTCACTAGCACTTTCGCCCAATGCCACCGTTGCAGGATCACCTGGTGTGAATTGAAGCACCACAAAAACGAGTGCTGTTACACCAAGAATCATTACCGGCAAGGCCATCAATCGGCGTAACAATAATCGAAGTATCATTTCCATCTGACTTCTCCTATTCTAGCTTGAGAAATTCGTTAGCTTCAAAAATGAAGCGAAACAATCAAATTCAAAAACAAAATGAATTACAGTAATCATAATGTTCAGCCTAAGCCCTGTCAATCCAAGTACATAGAGCAAAATTCAAATCTGTGATCGGCTTCACAAAGATTTTTTTGAAATGAAATTGAGAGAAAAAATGATTGAAAAATAGAGAGAAAAATGACCGCACTTTGGTATTAAAAAGAAAGAAAAAAGGCTGTTGATTGCTCAACAGCCCAAACATTAAATAAAAAAGTGCTTTTATTTACGGCCCACACCGAGGAAAGATAAACCGGTTGTTGCCAATGGTTGATAGCCTTCAAGGCTACTATCATCCCATGCAGAAGGAAGTTTACGATGAACAATCGGATAAAGTGGTACTTCAGCCGCAATGATATTAATCGCTTCTTCCCATGATTTTTTCGCTTCAGCGTGATCTTTTGCTCTCACAGCTGCATTGAGTAATTCAGTCACTTTCGCAAATTCAGGGGTGTTGCTCCAGCGGAAACGACGTTTCGGCCATACATCACCACGATACCACCAGCTTAAAAGCAAGTCTAAGTCATCACCGAACACTGATGGGTCACCTGGAGCGATTGCCACTTCATACACACCTGGATCCACGTTGTTGCTGTATAACGCACCTGATTGTAAGTGTTGTAAAGTCACTTTCACACCTGGAATCTTGTTCCAAGACTCTAAAATTAACGGTGCAGATTCTTTCACCCAGTCATGGTCGGTTGCGAGCAATTCAAATTTAAGCTCAGTCACACCAGCTTCTTTTAGTAATGCTGCTGCTTTTTCCGGATCATAAGGATATTGAGTTGATGCCTTAATATAATCTGGGTGAGTTGTTTGTAAGTATGATGTTGCAGCTTCTGCATTACCATCAAATACAATATCAACAAGTTTGTCAGTGTTTAAACCATAGTGTAACGCTTGACGTACTTTTGGATTGTTAAACGGAGCTTTCTCACAGTTAAACATTAAGAATAGCAAGCCGAAAGATTGAACGGATTGCACTTGTTGTTTTTTGTTTTTCAAGCGACTAATGTCTAAATAAGGCACACTTTCCATTGCTTGAGTACGTTTAGACTCTTGTGCAGTCACACGAGCTGCGGCATCAGAAAGTAATAACCAAGACATTTTTTCAACTTGTGCTGGATATTTACCATTGTAAGGTTCATACGCTTCAAAGACGATTTTGTCATCTTTCACAGCTGAAACAAATTTGAATGGGCCAGAACCAACTGGGTGTGCATCAAATGCAGATTGCCCTACTTTGTCGATCACGTGTTTCGGTACAATTTTCACGCAAGTTAAGCGGTTAGCAAATAAAGCAAATGGATATTTCAATTTAAATTCCACCACTTTATCATCCACAGCTTTCACACTTTCAATGAAATCAATAAACATCACGAATAAAGATTTATTGGCTGGATCCATAATACGATTGAAAGAATACACAACGTCTTCAGTGCTGACTGGTGCGCCATCATGGAAGGTTGCGCCTTCACGTAAAGTAATACGCCATGTTGTTTCATCAACTTGTTCTGGCTCTTTTCCTGCTAAAGCAAGATAAGGTTCACGAGTTGCAGGATGCAAATCCACCAAACCTTCAAAAATGTGCAAGTTTGCTGCATAAGGTGAAGCACCACTTGATGTCATTGGGTCAAAACCGGTAGAAAGCGGATAAGCAATCCCCGCTTCAATGGTTTTACCTTTAATTTCTGCAGCAAAGGCTTTTGGTGCAAATGTGCCTAATGTGCCACTAAATGCAAGACCTGCCCCCACGCCAGCCATAAGTTTCATAAAATGACGACGAGATTCATTAGTTTCAAAGGAAAAATGCTTTGTCATACTAAACTCCTGATGAGTAATAAAATCATATTTTTGGTTTTTAAACCTAGCCAAACATTTCATTCGAAAATGAAGTAAAGCAATCAAATCTTAGAACAAAATGATTTACATCAATCATAATCATCTTCGATTCATTCTGTCAAAAGGGAAATATTGAATGTGTGATCTACTTCACAGAGTTTTTTTCGTAATTTACGATAAAAGTTTTTAACTATATATAATTTATTATAAATAGATTTTAACTATTGAATCACTAGATAATATGAAATAGCTATCATAAAAAATGATGCTTATAATGACCGCACTTCCCAAGCAAGGGAACAACATTTTAATCAACAATAAAGAGGAAAATACTATGTCAAAAACATCAATCGGTTTAGATAAAAAAGCATCTGAAAAATTAGCAGCAAAATTAAACGAATTATTAGCAACCTATCAAGTCTTCTATACTAACGTGCGTGGTTACCACTGGAACATCAAAGGTGTAAACTTTTTTGAATTACACGCAAAATTTGAAGAAATCTACACAGATTTAGTAGAAAAAGTTGATGAGGTCGCAGAACGTATCTTAACGTTAGGTTACACACCGCATAACGGTTATTCACAATACTTCCAACACTCACGTATTAAAGAAGAGTTAGGGGTAAGTGATGCGCAATCTTGCTTAAAAGGCACATTAGAAGGATTAAAAGTATTACTTGAACAACAACGCGAAATCCTTGAATTAGCGGGTGAGTCTGATGATGAAGGTACAGCTTCTCAAATGAGCGATTACATCAAAGAACAAGAAAAACTTGTTTGGATGTTCCAGGCTGCTTGTCAAACTTGCCATGCTTAATTAAATATTTATTCAATACGAAAGCCGACTGATGTCGGCTTTTTTATTTTACACGACTGGTTTTTGTCGATAGAACAATAGCCCTGGTAAGGCTAAGCCCAAAACAAGCGCACCTAAAATAAAGCTGGTATTGATAAAAGAGCTGATCATTTGCTCAAATAATTTATCGGAAAAGCCATAATGATGAATTTGTACGATAGCAATCATGGCTTTATAAGCATGAACACCTGGAATCATTGGAATAATTGCCGCAACGGTAAAGACTTTCGGATGAGCTAAATAACGATGAGATAAATGCACCCCAATAAAACCAATCACACAAGTGGCGAAAAACGTGGCAAAAACAATTGGAACACCAAAGTGTAGTAATAAAGTTCGTGTGACATGTCCGAGTGCACCTAAAATAGCACAATACTTTAAGGCTTTAGGCGGAACATTAAATACTAAAGCAAATCCTACTGCGGGGATGGCTGCGAAAAGCATATCATCGAGTAAATTCAGTAAAAACATCTATTACCCCACCCAAGAAACAATATTTAAAAGATTTAATGCAAAGACGATGCCTAAACAAGCACCAAAAGTGAGAACCGTAGCGATGGTCCATCGTCCTATTCCCATATTGACATACCCTTTTAAAATATCCGCAAGTGAATTAATCAATGGGAATCCTGGAACGAGTAATAAAACGCTAGAAGCTAATGCGATATGAGGATCATTGCCTAAACTATATTTCAAACTCATACCGGAAATCAGTGAAGCGACAAAAGCGGTAATGGCAAAAACGATGAGTGGATTGTAATGACGTTTAGAAATTTCTTGTCGAACAAACATAGCAATGGCAGAGGCAATAAAGGTGATCGCACAAATTGTCATATCTCCGCCAGAAAGGTGAGCAAAAGAGGCACAAGATAAACCAATCATAAACACCACCAAATAACGGTTATATTTTAGTGGTTTTAACTTATCCAATTTCTTTTGTGCCATAGACAAATCATACAAGTGATGCTCTACGGCAACCACAATGTGCTGAACATCCGTAACGATTTGCATATTAATACCTTTATCGACATTCTTCCGCACAGTAGTAATACAATGTTGCTTAGAAAGTGTGGTCAATAAGACGGCATTTGCCGTCAAAGCACATTCCACGCTTTCAATGCCTAAAGCTACACCTAATCGCTGAGCCATTTGTACGACGACAGCACTTTCTGCGCCATGCTGTAACAATAACAAAGCGGTTTCCACACAAATACGGGTAACCGCTCGTTGGTATTCCTGATTCATATCTCTACGCTCTTATTAAAGTAAACGTTAGAGATTATAGATCGATGAATAAAAAATACTGAAAAAATGACCGCACCTATGATCCAAGTCAAAACTTCAGTATTTCAAAGCCTATGGTTCAACAGAAATTAAATGGCTTTATCAAAATATAGCGGCACATTGCTTAACTTAGCCATATTCGTGATATAAGCTAAAACTGCTGGTGGAAATTCGATTCCTTTCACACAAGTCAGATTTCGTAATACAGGGAAAACGATAATATCTTCAAGAGAAAGTTTTCCGTTTAAGGTATTTTCAGATTGAATTAATACCGCTAATTTCTCTAAATCGCCTTTTAAGCGAGTAAGATAGGTTTCAGTCTTCGCAATATTTTCAGCAAAATCCCCAATAAATTCTGTTTTCTTTTTAGTGAAATAATCGACTGCACTTTGGGTTTCAAATTCCGCTAAACCAATTTGTGTAAAGCGTGCAGTCGTAAGATGACCATAATAACTGCCAACTTCTTTTAACCATGCTTCAATTTCAGGACGAACGTGTTCAGATAAAATTTTTTCACCAAAATGTTCATCTACATAATGCACGATATCCAAACTTTCCGGCATCGCGGTACCATCCTCTTTGACAAGAATTGGCACTACTTTTTTGCCCACTAAACCGATTGGCGTTGCTTCATCATCATTCGCGAGCACTACAAGTTCTACCGGCAAATTTTTTAAACCGAAAATCATGCGAGCACGCACACAAAACGGGCAATGATCGTAAACATATAATTTCATTTTTTACTCCTCTTTTTCCTGTAATAATTTTCCTAATCCACTTTGTCGTTTTACGGTATTCCTGACCGCACTTTGCCAGATTTTTTCATTGGCAAATACGGAAAGCTGATTTTTCGCACGGGTGACACCGGTAAATACCAGCTCTCGTGAAAGCACTGGGTTGGGTTCTGTTGGTAACACCATGACGGTATGTTCAAACTCCGAACCTTGGGATTTATGAATCGTCATCATAAACGCAGGCTCGTGAGAGGGAATACGACTGGTTGATACTTCTCGATTGCCAAACCATACTTTGCCTTTAGCTAAACACAAGCCAATATCGCCGTTATACAGTTTAACATTATGATCGTTTTCGGTAATCATAATTGGCTTACCGATATACCAATCGTCTTCTTGACGGAACCAAAGCAATTTCTCAGCTCGTAATGCTAAAGCAATTTCACGATTTAATTCTTCCACACCTAATGCCGAAGCGCGAAGTGCGGTCAAAAATCTCACTGAATTAAAGCGATCTAAAATCGCTTCTGCATAAGTTTTCTCGTTGCCCTTTTCATCTATAAATTTTGCATTGAGATCTTTCTTCTGAGCAAAATAAGTTTGAAGTTGAGTTAAATAAAAACGGTAATTTTCAACCGCACTTTTCACCACTTGTCGAACAGATTCTTTAACGTCTTGCTCTTCATCAAAATGATGAAAATGCAACTCTTGTGGATATTCTGAAAAGGTTGTTACACTGCCCTCACCTTTTCCTTGTTGAATTTGCTCAGCAAGTTGTTTAATGCCCGAATCATCTCGGAAACGACGACTAAAGGTTAAATGACAAATGGCATCGCGTAACGGACTGTGTTCACCCTCAGTTGGGACGGTATAGCCTGTTGTTGCATGAATATAATCGGCTTGAGCAGGGCTATAATCTTGCGTTAAAAATTGTGCAATTTCCCCTAATACTGCCCCCGCTTCTACTGAAGCTAATTGAGCTTGGTCACCCAATAAAATCAAACGTGTTTCGGGTTTCAATGCTTGCACAAGTTTCGCCATCATCGGCAAATCAATCATTGAGGTTTCATCCACCACTAACACATCAATTTGCAGTGGATTATGTGCATGATATTTTACGCTATCGGTAAAAGGTCGAACATCTAGTAAACGATGCAACGTTTCTGCGGCTTTAGGAATGGATGCACGTAATTCATCTGAAATCGGCATTTGTGCTAAAGCGTTTTCGATGGATTCCGTTAAACGAGCCGCCGCTTTCCCCGTTGGCGCAACCAATTTAATATGAAGTTTGCCACCAAATAATTCCTGTAATACGCATAACAAGCGAGTGACTGTCGTGGTTTTCCCTGTTCCAGGGCCACCTGTAATCACAGAAAATGGACTTTTTACTGCCGTTGCGACGGCTACTTTTTGCCAATCAACTTGTGCTTGTTTTTGAGGAAAATAACGATCTAATAATGCCCGAATTTGTTGCGGTTCTACTGATAAAGTGCGGTCATTTTTCAAGGCATTTTTAATATATTGCGCAACACGAAATTCATCTTGCCAAGCTCGATAGAAATAAATCGCCCCAAATTGAAACGCGAGAGGTGCAATCTGATTTTCAGGATCTTGTGTAAAAGCAATATGCCCCGCTAAGGCTGATTGCCATTTTGATACAGGAAGCAAACCGATCTTTTCATTGATAAGCGACAAAAAATCCGTTTCAGTATTACGATAAGCTAAGCCGAATAAATTACGTTCTAAGAAACGATCTAACACACAACAAGTATTACCTTGCGTATAGCTCCAGTTACAAAGTGCGGCTAACAAAATCGCTAAATTTTGGACGGGCTCAGCATAGCCTTTATCTTTTTGTTTATCAGCAATTAATTGAGCAAAATAATAATCGCCTTGAGTAATCACACCTTGTTCTTGCAAGGATTTTAATAGGCTTAACATTAAAATAATTCCTCTAATTGTTGGATTAATTGCCAATCTGGTTTATCAAAAAAGATGCCCGATTGTGGCGAACCATTCATTCCTCGTAAAAATGCATAGACCACACCACCAAAATCTCGGTTGTAATCGTAGTGAGGCAAACGTGTTTTTAAATAACGGTGTAATGCCACCACATACAACAAATATTGCCAATCATAATGATGTTCTAACATGGCTTTTTTCAATGCAGTTTGATCGTAATCCTTTAATGTTTCGCCCAAGAAATTCGATTTGTAATCAAGCAAATAATATTTATCTTGATGACTGAAAACTAAGTCCATCGAGCCTCGCACCATGCCTTGAATATCATCAAACTGTAACTGTTCTGATGGCAAATGATGCAAGGTTGCTAACGCTCGATTAAAACCTGCGACATCAAAATGGCTTGTGATATTGAGATAAAATGCCAACTCTTTTAAGCATTGTTTTTCGTTAATCTGAGCAAGGGTGAGATCATCCTTTGGCAAAATTGGCGTGCTGAGTATTTGTTCAAACCACTGTTGAACTGCTGCAAATTGCTCTTCCGCAAGATTCAAATCCTGACATAATTTTTCAATGTTTTCTTTCTCTGCCAATTGAGCAAAAGGCACCTTTTCAAAATAACGATGCAACACAGTACCGATTTGTGTTCCACGTGGGAAATCTAAAACCATTTCATCGTGATCATGAGCAAGTGCGGTCAGATTTTCAGTGATATTTTCTATTGAAATCGACGCATCATAATCTTTCGCATCATCAAAAATGAGCGATTTTTTTACCGCACTTTCATTCAAATAAACTTTGCGTTGATGGGTTTGTTCAATGCCACTAAAGCTCGTCACTCGCCAATCTTGTTCAATTTCACCTTGGAAAACTTCTGCACTTAAATTTTCTTGAGAAACATTTAAAGTAAGTGGTTCACTGGCTTGTAACACATCGGTTAATTCAATCGCTACATCATTTGGTAAAAGCTGCTTAAATTTTTCCAATAACGATTGGGTATCCCAATGATTTGGCAAATCGAGTTTTCGACCAATTTCACCTTGTGTTAAAACATACAATAAAGCATTCCATTTTTTATCAAAGGCTTTCGGTAACACAAAGGCCATTTGATATTTTGCTCGGGTTAATGCCACATAAAGCAAACGCAATTCTTCCGCAAAAACTTCTTCTGTTAATTCATCCAAGTGTTGATCTTGCATATCCCACAAGGTTTTCTCTTCATCACTGTCGTAATATAAATTAAACAGTTTCTTCTGCTTGCCTGATTTTGTTGGGTCTTTTGCTTCATTACCTAAAAATGGCAACCAAACCAAATCATATTCCAAACCTTTGGATTTATGGATAGTCACAATCTTCACTAATTGACGTTCGCTTTCTAAACGAATTTGTGCTTCTTGACGACCTTCATCTTGAATTTGCTTTTCAAACCAACGTAATAATGCCGCTTCACTTTCATTTAATGCAGCTGCTTGTTGTAAAATTTCAGCTAAATGTAATAAATCTGTCAGTTTACGTTCACCATCAGGCCGAGATAAGAGTTTTTCTGTGATATTTTCAGCTAAAAGTAAATGGTGCAACATCGGCAATACGCCTTGGCGTTGCCAAATTTGTTGATACTCTGCAAATTTTTCAGCCCAACGTTGCCACTGAATTTCATCATGATGAATTTGGTGAATTTCAGCTGCATTTAAGCCGAAAAGTGCGGTCGCTATTGCATTCAAAATTGGGCGCTCAGTCACACTCAAACAAGCTTGCAAAATCAAGGCCAGTTCTTTTGCTGTATTACTCTCAAAGACATTTCCTCTATCCGAAAGGTAAACCGACGCAATACCGAGTGCTTGCAATTCTTTTTTCACTAAATCCGCTTCGGTATAACCACGCACCAAAACAGCAATATTTTCTGCTCGCAATGTTTGATTTTCCGCTTTGCTTTCATTTGGAAAAACAACCGGATTTTCAGCCGCACTTTTTAACCATTGCTGAATCGATATCGCGCAAGCTTTCGCATAATCTTGCTGGGTGGATTTGTCTTTATCATTAATGTAAAAACGGAAGGCGGGCTCAGGTTGATTATTCAACTGAAAAACAAGATTTTTCTTGGCTGCTCCGACGTTTAAAAATTCAATATTTTCATAAATGAAGGGATCATTTTTAAAATCAAATAATCGATTTACCCCTTCCACTAAAGGTTGGGATGAACGGTAGTTTGTACCTAAGTTAAAACGTTCATTTGCTTCTTTTGCCGCTTTCAAATATGTGAAAATATCGGCACCACGGAATCGATAAATCGCCTGTTTTGGATCCCCAATCATCATAAAGCCAACATTGCCAGACGCGGTTTCATTACGATAAATTTTCGAGAAAATTTGATACTGCAATGCATCCGTATCTTGGAACTCGTCTATCATGGCAAAAGGATATTGAAAACGAATTAATTCCGCTAACTGTTCTCCTCCCTCACCATATAATGCTTCTTTCAATAAGCGTAATAAATCATCAAAGGATTTTTCAGGATGATTCGCTTTGTATTCAAGAAGTTTCTTTTGAATACCTTGACGATAGTGGTAAAGAATGATTTTTTTAAATAAATCACTTGGTTGAATTTCTTCAATTAAAGCTTCAATCTCTTCAAAGGCCGGATGCGTTATTCTCACCCCTTTTTTCTTAAAATCTGCTTTGACGGCGTTATCTAAAGCCGATTGCGTAAATTTTTTTACTAATGTTTCGTTTAAGGTGATATCTGCTCTATTTTTTGCCCATGATGTGACTTCATCTACAAGTGATAAAATTGTTTTGCTTGAATGTGTTTTTCCATTTAAACAAGATTTCTCTTTTTTTACGACTTCTTCATCAAAAAGATCGCGAATTTCAACCGCACTTTCTAACCAAGTGTCTTTAATCTGTTCAATAATTTCCGCATTCTTCGCAATATCTTTTTGTAAAAATTCTTTTAATGGCAGTTCTAATAGTTCTGGTTTATCAAGTTGTACAGAAAAATCATTATCAATATTTGAGCCTAAATCATTCAATACCTCTTCTGGCGACTTTAATTCTTTTGAGATAAATGCAGCCAAATGGAAAGGCAAATCATAAAAATGCTCCCGCCAAAATTCATTTGCAAATTGTTTGAGTAAATCAGACTGATCTTTGAGAAGTTTTAAATTGAAATGCACGCCTGAATTGAAAGCATGTTGCATCAGCATTCGTCGACAAAAGCCGTGAATGGTATAAATGGAGGCTAAATCTAAATTTTGTTCGGCCAGCTTTAAGCGACGAAGTGCGGTCGGAATATCTTCTAAATAAGGCAACAATTCCGCTAAAAATTGATGTTCGCCAGTAAAAATCGCCTTATCTTTTGTCTCATAATATTCAGAAAAAACCGAAATTGCCGCTGTTAAACGTTCCCGAATTTTACGTTTTAAATCTTCCGTCGCCATTTCAGTAAAGGTTACCACCAAAATTTCTTCCACATTTAATGGTCGAGAAAAACAATTTTTCCCTGCTTGTAAAAGTAAACGAAGATAGATAGAACCGATAGTATAGGTTTTCCCTGTACCTGCAGAGGCTTCAATTAAATTGACTTGATTTAAGGGTAACGAAATGGCATTAAGTGCGGTTGATTTTTGACTCATTTTTTATTTTTCTGTAAACATTAGAGTGTCCCTATTGTAGGGATTTAGCTGAGGGATTTCCATAAAAAATGCGGTGAAATTTCACCGCACTTTATTCTTTATCTTATTATTTTAGAACGTTAAAACTTTATCCGCCCATAATGTCCATTCAGAAACATCAGCTAGGGTGCCAAGAGTCACGCCATCAATTAATTTAGCATCTAATAAACCACGTGCTTTTACGCAGCTGGTGCATAATTTAACTTCAGCGCCTTGAGCGACTAAGATGTCGATAAGTTGTTGAACGTTTGAGCCTTCATTTGGGTTTTGACCCGCAATACCGCTTAAAATAGAATCCGAAAAAGCAAACACTTTAATGTTCACTTCTTTGCCGTGATCTTCTTGCAGATTAATAGCAAAACGTAATGCATTAAAGGTTTTTTCACCACCGTATGGTGAATCATTAACGATAAATAAAAGATTTTGCATGTTGTACTCCTTGTTTCATGCGATAAAAATGAAAGCGTAATATTACGCCTTTATAAAATTAGCCAACCCAAACGAACTTGGCTACAAACAGTAAAGACACTACCCACACAGGGGCATTGATCTCGCGTATTCTACCTGTACAGGCCTTCATGACGCAATAGCTAATAAAACCAAATGCAATACCTTCAGTTATTGAATAGGTAAATGGCATCATCGCTGCTGTGATAAAAGCAGGTGTTGCTTCAGTTAAATCATCCCAGTGTACACGAATAAGACTGGATGCCATTAAAATCCCTACATAGACTAATGCCCCTGCGGTTGCATAAGCTGGTACGACACTAGCAAGTGGTGAAAAG
>OBYZ01000122.1_pt1 | contig 101505 bp, 104 predicted proteins | sample 1501501 | NCBI WGS metagenome assembly OBYZ01 (sample SAMEA2580213, study PRJEB22360) | human gut metagenome | biome: human gut; feature: human-associated habitat; material: faeces | place: Denmark | collected 2008/2010
TTATTGAACCCATAGCCGCCGGGTGCAAAATGGCCGCCGTCGTTGATCCGTGCGTCCCGCCCGTAGGCTTCAAAGTCGAAGTAGGGCAGCACATCATCCGGCACATCCAGCATTTCCATTTCCTCAATGTAGACCCGACCCAGCGCCTCCTCGCTGTCAATGCCGGGGTAGAAGTCATAGCAATCCAGATTTTGTGCGAGGTTGATCAGGTCATGGACGCTGCCCGTGTATTCGCCGCTGTCAATGACGGCCTCGAACTTTTCAATGTCGCTCTGGTCAAGGTCAGACAGCACATGAGCCAGATGGTTCAGCTCGTCAATGCTTTCATACTCGCCCAAATGGTCATACAGGCCCAACACATCACCGTCAAATGAGGTAATGAAGATTTCCTCATACCGTACCCCATCCACGCCGATGCGCTTCAAAAGGGCCTGCACCTCCTCCGTGGTGGCCGGGAATTTCAGCGTTTCGCCCACAAGCCGCCCCTCGTTGTATTTGCCGAGGTTGGTAATGTAGGCTTCAAACAGGGATGACATTTTCAGCACCTCCTTGTCAGAACATCGTATATGCCGCGCACAATGTACTCGGCGCAGGGCAGCGCGATAGCATTTCCCAGCGCCCGGTAACGGTGGGCGGACAGGATTTCCTTACCATCCGCGCCGCACTTTGTCCAGCCCTCCGGCAGCCCCATGAGCCGTTCACATTCTCTTTCCGTGGGAAAGCGGACACAGCCCCCGGCAGGATCGTCCTCATACCAAAAGGCAAAGGGACTTACCGCGCTGGCTAACAGAGTGGGAAAAGGGTCAGTTGGCAATCCGAAGCTGTTTCGGAACGCCTCCGTTGTCCGCTCCTTTGCCGATGCCCGCATACGGTAGCATTGAAAGGGTCGGGTGATCGGTACACGCCGCCCTGCTTCAATAAAAGAGCCTCGATCTCCGCAGGCGGCGGACAGCCATCTCCGCCAGACGCAGAAATTGACTGCACTGCGCGGGGCTTAAAAAGTATTTCGTGGGAACATTGTCCTCCAAAGTCTGCCACAACAAAGACGCGCTGCCGTCGTGCCAATCGGGGGCTTGCCCAATGCTGGGCATCCATGAGCCGCCATGCGAGATCGGGCGTATGCCCTCGCACCATTCCGGCTCCTGCCCATCTTCCAGAAGCAGGCATTGAAATATCGGCGGCTGTGAACGCTGAGAGCACGGCTCTAAAGTCCTGGCGCATTTTTGAAAAAAACGCTCCCATGACGTTCTCCCAAACAGCGATTGCTGGAAATATACCATTTGTCGCCTCCCTCATTTCACGGATAATACGGATCGCATGAAAGAACAGACTGGATTTTTCCCCGGCAAGACCGGCCCTGTTGCCGATCTGTGAGAGGTTCTGGCAGGGTGAGCCAAAGGTGATGATGTGGACAGGCGGAATGTCGCCGCCATTCAGCTTTGTCACATCTCCTAAATGCGCCATACCGGGAAAGTGGCGTTTCGTGATGGAGATAGGGGCTTTTTCGATCTCGCTGGCCCATGCAGGCACGATACCGCAGCGCACCGCCGCCAGCGGGAACACGCCGATCCCGTCAAACAGGCTCCCCAGCCGGATCTCGTTCATATCAGCGGATGCCGTCCAGCGTGGTTGCCGTGATCCCCAGCCGCTGAGCAACAGCCACATCGTTTTTCATGCTTTCCGTGGAGATACTGCCGCACACCACCAGCACATGAGAGCGGCGAAGCAGGTCACGGCCCATGTCGATGCCGCTCTTGTGCTCCTCGGGAACGGCGTCGTTCAGGAAAAGGGGCTGATAGAGCGTGGGGCAGATGGGCGAAAAGCCCGCCTCATAGACAGCACGGCAATACTTGGCGGCCTGCTCCGTCGCCTCGCAGGGGTCGCCGCTCCACGCGGCGGTGATATACGCAAGGGGTCGTTTCATTGTGAAAACCTCCGTTTTTATATAATGTAGTGGGTCAACCTTTTCCCCCGCCCTTTTCCAATCGTGGAAAAGGGGGCGGCTCTGGAGGATATGCCCCCGCCGCTTGCCGGAGAAAAAGCACAGCCGGGGCAGGCGGTCAAGGGCAAAGCCGCCGCATACGGCGGGGCGAAGCCCCCTTGACAGCCCGCTCCCGCCTGTGCTCAATTACGGGCGGCGACGGGGGATATAACCGCAAGAGCCATATCCTATCGGGGCAGCAAAAAGCCTCTGGTCATAGTGGCCAGAGGTCGTTACTTCTCCATATCCATTTTCTTGTCGGGCTTGGCAAGCTCGGGCGGCTGCCGCTCTTTCCAGTCCTCCAGCAGCGTCATGATCTGGTCTTTCATCTGCCGGGGCGTGGCCTCCTTGCCAAAAAACTTTTCCAGTTCAGCGCCAGTAATGATCACGTCACGATCCTCCTTTTTCTTTTCTTCACACAAAATACCATCGATCACGTCCGGGGAGAGCTTGTTTTCCTTGTCCAGCTCACGGAGCCGCTTTGCCTGACCCTTGGAGGGCGAAGCCTGCTGGCCCTCAATGGACACGGCGATATACTTCTGGTGCTTGGGGCGCACGCGGGAAATTTCCACAGCCGGGGTAAAAGACAGCTTTCCGTCATCCATCGTCTGCTTCAATTCCGGCACAAGATCATTGAGCCAGATATACCGCTGTACGGTTTTCACGCTCATGCCGTTGCGCTGGCCCACGCTTTCAAGAGAGAGCTTTCCAGCCTCGGCGCTGTCGCCACGCGCTCCCTGATGCTTGATGGCCTCATACTGCATTTTCAGGGACAGGGCCTTTTCGCTGGGCAAAATCGTTTCGCGCTGACGGAGGTTGTCATCCGTCATAGCGAGAATGGCCTCATCGTCCGTCATATTGCGGACGATACAGGGCATATTGCGATACCCGGCAAGCTGGCTGGCCATCTGGCGGCGGTGGCCCGCGATGATCTCATAGCCGCCGCCCTCACGGGGACGTACCAGCGCGGGCTGGTTGACGCCGCCGTTGCGGACACTCTCCACCAGAGATTTCATTTCCGCATCGTCACGGACACCAAAAGGATGATCCTTGAACGGGTGCAGGTCGGAAAGGTCAAGATAGACGATTTCCTCTTTTTCACCTCTGGTAGCGTCACGGGGCGTAGGCGGCACTTCCGGGGCCGGGGGCGCTGCCTTTTCTTCGGGGGCCGCATGGGTCTTGCCAGCCTTGGGCGGATCGGTCTGCTCCGGGGCTGTCTTTTCCGCCTTGGGCGGACGGCCACGGCGGGGCTTTTCCGCCTTTTCCTCTTTCTTGACCCCCGGCTCGGCAGGCGCAGCTTTTTCAGCTTTTGCAGGGCGGCCCCGTTTGGGCTTGGGCTTCTCCGGCTCCGGCATGGGCTTTTCCCATTCCTGCTTGCTGTACTCGATGACGGAAACGGGCGGGGCCTCCGGTTCCTTGGGGATGTCCGGCGGAGCGTCCTTTTCCGGCGCAGAACGCACAGCGGAAAGGTCGATCACCTTTGCGGACGGAGCGGGGGCACCGCCCACATCAGGGATCTCGGCCTGCTCCATTTCCGGGGCCTTTCCCGGCATTTCAGGCGGGGCCTGTTCCTCCGTGGTAGGGGGATGCTTGTTTTCTTCTGCCATGACACGAATAACCTCCTTGACAAGAATTTAGGCCACGCCGCACGGCTGGCCCATTTCGGCACACAGAGAAAACGCTGTCTGCATACAAAAACACCGCCTATGTCCTGTTAGGCGGTGCATTGTGTAAGGCTTGGCAGCTCATTTTCAGTTGTTTTTCTCTGTGTGCCCTTGTCAAGCGATGTTTTCATGTTTTATTAAAAATAAGGTGAAGCATCAATGAACAAAAACAGTAAAACACAGCTGATTGTAATTATAGGAATTTTAGTTATAATAAATATTTCTGTTTTGATAATAAATGGTTACAAGGGAGAATCGATATTTAAGGACACTTTTATTTATGTGATAGATATATTGGCAACAATTTGGATAATAAAAGAGGATAGAAAGAAAAAATAATGTGAGGAAGATAGTGATGTGGTACTTTTTAATATTTCCCGTGATATTTGTACTATGGCGGGCATACCGGTTTGGCGGGGTGTGGCAGATTATCAGCAGTCTGGCATATATTGCGGTCAGCGGAGGCATTAGTATTGGGATATTTAAAACGATGATGAAGCAGAATCTGCTGAAAAAGAAGAAAAAATTAATTGCATATGTAGTGTTTGCGGTATTGGCAGACCAGCTTATAAAGGTAATAATATACCAGTATCAGCCGGACATAAATCTTATCGGAAAAGCACTGCGTATACAAATGGTATTAAATCGGGAGCAGTCGGCGTTATATAGTTTTTTTAATATCCATATGCAGACGGCTGTGATAATTATACAGAAAATATTGATATTTGGTGCTGTCACCGTTGTTTATATAAAATGGAAACAAAAAAATCAATACTATGCCTATGCGTATATAATGTTTTTAACAGCAATGACAGCATCAGTGATAGATTCTGCTTTGTGGGGATTTACGGTAGATTATTTGAATTTCTATCAATTATTCTGTCATGATTTAAAAGATTTATATGTAGATACGGCAGTAGGATTTTTATTGTTAGGCATGAGAGAAGATAGAAAGTGTGAATAAGATGAGTAAAAGGATATATGCAGGGACTACGTTAATGATAATTATTTCATCAATCTTAATTGAGATAAAAAGTTATAATACAGTTTTTATCAGAATTAAAATAGCAATTATATTACTGACCTTTATATTAATAGGTATATCTTCATATATAAAATTGAAAAGCTACAAGTCGTAAAATATGTGAAAATATGCAAAGTACGTCGGAATATCGACAAAGTACGTCATGTGTCTTGAAAAACAGGCTGTTTTTGTGATACATATTGTTGTATTAGAAATAATTTGAAGGGGATTGTAGGTGGGATGAATAAAAAATAAAGCTTATGTGGATAGTTGATGAAATAAAATGAAAGAAGCAGGGGAAATTTAAGCGTGGCTGCCAATATTGTGCTGATTATTTTAAAATTTGTATTGAAAGAGGACGTTCAAAATGGTGCATTGATTATCAATTTGGTTATTATGATAATTGCTTTAATATTGGGGTACAGTGGTATTTTGAAAGCGGATAATTGCTGATTTGAAAATTTTTGATATATGGAGTGTTATTTAAGGTAATGTTGCAGCAGCAGATAAATGGGTATAAATCATGAAAAAGAATCATTATAAAAAGTATTATGGATATTATAAGAAAAATAAACGGGATCTGCTTATATGTGGAATATTGGCTTTGCTGACACTTGTTATTGTATATAAGATGCATTTTATTATTGCGATACATGAGAATAGGGGGTTTTATGCATCACTCATGGAATTCATAGGTTCGTGGTATTATATTTTTGAGGTTATTGATATTATTCGGCTTCAAGACAACGCAATAGTAAATGAATATGGTCAAAAATGTATTTTTTATCATAGATATCTGTCTTTAGCAGCCCTTCTGGTTTCTGCTTTTTTTATCATATTCAGTTTGTTTTATGAGCTTGACTATAATGTTGCATTGCTCATATGGGGCGCATTAACTGTTGGTCATATGTCATATTTTATAATGCTATTTATGTTTGATGAAGATTATTACTATTCCGGTGGATTTAAGATTTGTTATTCTGAAATAAATCATATTGAAGTTGAAGATGAAGTATATACTTCAAAAGCACTTGTTGTCGTATGTAAATTGATGAAAGACGAAAAAGTTATTGGCTATGATCGTATGGTGGCACAGGATTTTATCTGTTTGAAGGCTAAAATTGATGAGAAGACGAAAATAGTAAAAAAGTTATGAGGGGGAAAATGCAAATGAAAAATATGTTTAAATACTACTTATCCAATAAACGGCGGGGGATTTCTTTAATCTTTGTTATGGCACTTACGGTGTTTTCAATCTATTTTGTGACATCGCTGGTGCAGTCTATCTTTTCAACAGTCGAATATTCCAATATTGCATGTCTGAATGACTTTTCATTTGTATATCCGGTAGGTGGGTCTTCATTTTTGCAGAATGAAACGGTAGAAAAAATTAAAAATGATGACAGCGTGGAAAATGCGTACCCGATACTGCTGGAGTATACGGTCATTAACAATATTTTCGGAACAACGAGCGGTTATGTCGCATTTATGGAAGAAGCGGATATCAGAGAAATATTTGATGATTTTTCGCTGACGGTAACAGAGGGCAGACTGCCGGAGGAAAACAGTTACGAACTGATTATGCACGAAGACATGTTGAAAAATAAAGGTTTATCCGTTGGGGATACATTTGGCAGTGCAGTCGATGAAGGAGAACAGATTGACGGAAAATATATGATTACAGGGGCATTTTCAGGGGACAGTTATATGGCTTTTGGGACAAAAAGCTACAGGCAGAAAGAATTGGAAGAACTGGGACTGGATTTTAAAAATACCACATTTGGACTGCTTGTTACACCGAAAACAGATTTAGATACAATGAATAACATGCTGGATACAATGGGACACGATGAAACAGCGGCGATGACATTGTCGTATGCAAAAGAAACGCTTCAAGAGAATATAAGCAGTATCAAATTTTTAATGTTTGTTATTGTCATTGTAATCGCTGTGAGCATTTCTGCCGCGGTCTGCATTGTTCTTGAAACGATCTATAATGACAGAATGGAGGAATTTGGAATTTTATATGCCATTGGGTATAAAAAGAGCTGGTTATTTAAAAATATTATTGCAGAAATTATGGCGCTGGTTTTTGTTTCATGGATATTGGGGCTGATACTTTCTTATGGAGTTTTGTCACTGGTTGCAAAATCTGTTTTTGAACCAATGGGACAGATGTTGTCGATTGTTTCAATTCAATCACTGCTTTATACAATCATTGTAATGGTAGTTTTTGTAGTTGTAACCATTCTTGTAACAATATTAAAATTTGCCAAAAAAGATTTAATAGCCATTATAGAAATGAGGTAAGAAGATGCTGCGTGTAAAAAATATTGATTTAGAATATATCGACGGAAGAACCAAAAGAACTATTTTTTCAAATGTGTCCTTTGACATACATAGTGGGGAGTTTGTATCTTTACTCGGACCTTCCGGGTCGGGGAAAAGTTCATTATTATATATCGTTTCATTATTAAAGACACCGACAGCGGGAGAAATATATTTAGATGATGTAATGATTTCCGAGGCAAAAAATAAAAATGAAATCCGGTATGAAAATTTTGGATTTGTTTTTCAGCATCATTTTCTGATTCCGCATCTTACGGTGCTTGAAAATGTCTGTACGGCAAGCTATGAGAAAAATGTTGAAAAGCAGGCAAAAGATTTATTGGAGCGGCTGGGATTAAAAGATTTGATAAATCAGAAGCCGTATAAATTGTCCGGTGGGGAGCGTCAGCGTGTTGCGATTGCAAGGGCAGTTGTAAAAAAGCCGCGGATTTTATTTGCAGATGAGCCGACAGCATCACTGGATCACCACACGGCACAGGAAATTATGAAAATTTTTTCGGAATTACAGGAAAATACGACTATTGTCTGTGCAACACACGATTACGGCATTTTGCCGCAGACGGCAAGAATATTAAGAATTAAAGACGGAAAAGTTGTAGAAGATGAAACAGAGGAAAATGAATAATGTCAGTTCGGGAACTTGTACTGCTGATTTTTTGGGGCATATCGTGTATTTTAATCACTGTACAGATTATAAAAATAAGGAAAGAAAAGGCAAAAATTCCTGATAAGGATAAAAATTTAGCAAAATTTATGGTAGGTATGATTGTAGTATACAGCATTTTTGTATTAATCATGTGCAGTGGGATGAAAGATTTTATGACAATGATGATTCCGGCTGTGATAGTTTTATCGAGGACATTGAATTTGTACAAATAGGGGCAGAAAGGAGAACGTGATGAAAAAACAGCATTTTCAGACAATATTTAAAACAGGCACGGCAATTCTTTTATGCGGTATAGCATTGACAGGCTGTGGGACAAAGAACCAGCAAAATGTAACAACCAATATTACTACGGTGGGGAATACAGCATTAGAACAGCCGATGCGGTTAGAGGCATTAAAAGATGACGAAACGGATTATCAGGCATATTGGGGAACAAAGATACAGTGCATTACGAGAGGGGAACACGGATATTATTATCTGACACCGGAAGAACCGTTGTATCTGATGTATTGGGACGATGACACGCAGGAGAGCATAAAGCTGTGTGCAAAAGCAGACTGTAACCATGATAATGCGGCGTGTAATGCGTATTTCGGAGATGTGCGTTATTATGACAGGACGGCGCAGGCGGCAGAATACGCTTCGGGATTTCAGATTTATTATTATAATGGCTTCCTTTATCTGCTGGGGACAGAAGGAAATCTGATTCAGGTTAGTCCGGACGGAAGTGAACGAAAAAGAATTACCAAGGTATATGACTATGACGGAACCTCCAATACCAAGCTGGTATTTTATGAAAATGCCGTTTATGTGTATAACAGTGCGGGAAATCAGGGGAGCAGTGAAGAACATACCGAAACAATTACAAGATACACATTAGACGGTAAATCACAGGAGCGTGTTGTAGAGTGGAATAGTGTAAGCGGTGCAATTCACAGTGTAAAAAATTACGGAAATACGATGTTCTTTTTATTATCCGGTCTGACAATTAATAAAAATGAGTCGGGGCAGGAATGGACCTATACCTATCAGGGACTGTATGCGTACAATCATCAGACCGGACAATCCGGAAAAATAATAGATGCAGAGATTACGTCATATGCGGTCGATGAAGAACAGGAGCAAATTTATTATTTCGCATATGCAGACGGCTTGTATGTGTATGATATAAAAACAGAGCGGACCCGGAAACTCTATGATGCAGGAAAAGAAATGGGTATTGCAGAGATGTCTTATGATGGAAAATATTTGTATCTGTATAATGGCGAATGGGTATCCTATGCAAAATCAAATGAAAAAACAGAACTCACACGAAAATGTGCTGTTCTTGCAACAGATGGAACTGTTTTATATGAACTTCCGATTAACAAAGCAGGATATATGTTGTTTGGAAATGGGGATTATATTTTTGCCGAACAGATTGTAGCAGATGAACAACAGCAGGCAATGAAGCTGACATATATGAAGAAAACAGAATTTGCGCGGGGACAGTGGCAGGTACTAGAGTAAAAATGCCTGCGAAACGGAGAGGTGTATGAAAAATAAAAAAATTGTTGAATTAATGCTGATTTTAGGGGTAACAGCGGGGCTGGCAGGAGGCTGTACGCAGAAAACAAAAGAACAGTCCTATGTAAATATAACTGAAACGGCGGCAGAAAATAGTACAGAACAGTCACAGGAATATTTATATGATGAAAACGGAAATCAGTATCATTATATTAAAACCGAAGGATATGAGGTGAAAGAAATCTGTAATGACAGACAGTTTCAAGACGAAAAGGCGCTTTATGACGGAAAAAGTATGCAGACAACTGTGTATTCCATTGCAAATTCATTTGGTGAGAAGAAATATCAGGTGACATATCTGGATATTCAGAAGCTTTTTATGGAAGACGAAAATGTAAAAGAGATTTCATATACGGTTGAAAATATACCGGGGGCTTTGTATGCAAAAGGTGAGGACGAAAAACTGCCGACGTCATATCGTGAAATTATTTATGATGACAATGCCGCAGTAAAGCTTTTGCCGGAAAGTACGGAAACTTTATATTTACGTTTATACTCAGAGGCCAAAAGCCAGAGCGCCTTGGAAGAACAGCAGTTATTGATAGAAGCCTTGGAGAAGGTAATCATAAGTGCGGACATTACATATGAAGACGGTACAACGGTCACAAAGTATGCAAAGATAAAGTCGTCAAGCGCGTACAGTGTGGGGTATCTTATCTTTTATGAAATACAGCTGGTATAACCGGATTGAATCCCGGCAGAAGACAAGTATACATATAGTGGTTAGGTGCAAAAATTTTACTGTTAAATGTAAAGGGGCTGATTTTATGTCAAAAAGAAAAATAAGCTATATTATCGGTGGTATCTGTATAGCAGCTTGTGTTGTTGTGGCAGGAATATGGTTTCTGAACCGCAACAAAGTCAAAGATGATGCGGTAACGGTGGATATCCGGACAGATACGGTGTCAGCCGGTGAAAATGAGGAGAGCAGTTGGAATACAGATGTACACGGTATTGCCAAAGCGGAGGGCGGATATTATTATTTGCAGATGAAATCAAAGGGAATGTGCCTATATTTTTATGATGAGAGCGTGCAAAGGTCTATTGCGGTGTGCAGTAAGGCAGAATGTAATCATGGCGATGTGCAGTGTAATGCCTTTTTTCTGACATCAGAATATCTGTCATCGCCGGTTCATTATTATCAAGGAAACATTTATATGATAAAAGTAAAAAACGGAATGGGTGTGCTGACAAAAATCCAGCCGGACGGCAATGAAAGAGAGGAAATCTGTGAATTGTTTCCAAATGCAAATGTGACATCTGTCAGTATGGTTTTTCATGATAATGCGGCATATGTGTATGACCATACGGGACATGCAGGCAGTGAGCAGGAACAGGATGAAACGATTAAAAAAGTTGAACTGGACACAAAGAAAAGTGAAGATATATACACTTACCGCGGTACGGGAAGTGCAATTTCCGGGGCAAGAAGCTTTGGCAATAAATTATTTTTTAAAGTCAGAACATATGAAATTAACAAAGATACGTTGAAGCAGTCGTTTCAGTATCAACTGTATGCGTATGATTATGACACAGGAACGGTACAGACAGTAGCAGAGGGCAAAAACATATCGGATTACTATGTAGATTTGCAGAATAACATTTTATATTACTATGTTATCGGAGAGGGGCTGTATCAGTGCAGGCTGGATTCATCAGAACAGAAACTGATATATAAGGCAGATGCCATGATTGCCGTTGCTTCATTGTCATTTGACGGCAGGTATCTGTATATGGGAAATGGCGGCATCGGCAGTGCCACAGATGCCAAAAGTGCAATAGACAGAGTGGTTTATGTATTGGATACCGACGGAAATGTATGCAACAAAATCAATATGCAGAGCAATATGAAGCTGTACTACGGTGATGCGGATTATCTATTTGCAGAAAGCGGTGACAAGGTATTTTATATTTCCAAAGCTGATATTCTGACGGCGCAGGAGTGGGAAGAACTGGAGTAAACACACAAAAAAAGGTGCAGTTCAAGACTTGTTGATTTGTAATAGAAATATAGCATATATCATCAAAAATAATCAGGTAATTGTTATCGCAGGCTATGTTATTGTAAATTGATGTATTTAAATTAAGGTGAAAATCAGGAAATACATAAGAGGAGGGGAAAGCGGTGCAGCTGACAAAATACAGGGCATTTGGAAAATCTCGGTTCATACAAATGGCGGTTTCGTTATTGAGTATGCTCATATATTGGGGATTTTCATCAGGAATATTTGAAATTTTGTTTAATTATAATGAAAGTTCCATTGATTATAATGCCCAAAAGGCAGAACAGGTACGTCACGATATGTTGGAGAGCAGTATGTATCTGAGCGAATATATGAATATACAGGGATATACAACAACGATTATGTTCATTCTGATGCTTGCTGTGCTGATTTTGTTTTATCAGGAAAAGAACGGATTATTTACGTTTCGTTATGTCCGGGGAGAAAGCCAAAAGAAGGTAATTCTTTCAACGATTTTTCAGTATTCGTGGATAAATGCGTTGTGGTATTACATTATTTATATCATCTATCTGAGTATCGGGTACTGCATTATGGGAAACCGCATGGAATATATACCGAGAAATACATTTGACGGCATTTTTGGTGAGGGTTTTAGTGCGGCAAGTCCGTATTTGTATTATATGGTTCAGGGGATTCCTTCTATATTAATAGGAACTTTTGTTTATACATTGTTTGGCTGTGTGATCGCACTGTATTGTAAGAAAAGCTATCAGGCACTGCTTTGGATGCTGGGATATTTTTGGGGTACGCAGATTCTATTGGAATTTTTCCGGTGCACATTTTTAAAACAGCAGGCAGGACTTGCATGGTTTATCGGAAAATTTGAACCGACATTTCTGTACGGATTTTACGGCTATGTATATCATAATCCAACGATAAGAACAGCATTACAGACAATGGATTCACTTATTTTACCGGTTTTGTTATCCTGCGTTCTGCTGATTATTTTCTTTAGGAAAGAGGAAAAAATAAATGCGTAACAAAAAATATTTCATTGTACTGTTTATTTTTATAGCATATGCCGTTTATGACTTTGGCGGAATGGCATTTACAGATGGACTGTATTCTCCGCTGGTTCTGTATGGGTGCTATATATTTTTAATGGCAGATAAAATGAATGAATTAACGGCAATGTCGATTTACAGGTATCATTCTGTTAAGAATTTATATATTCAATATATGAAAAATCAGATGATGGCAGCATGTGTCTATCTGGCAGTATTTTTTGCGGCGGGGATGATTACAGGTGTTGCCTCAGCGGTATTTGACCGTGGATTTTTTGTATCATGCGGTGCAATGATAAAATTTCTGATTACCAGTTATGTGAATCTGCTTATCATCGGATTTTTGCAGCTGGTTTTAAGAATTTTGCTGGGGAAAAAAGGCGCAGCAGGGGCATTAGTGCTGTATTTGTTTATCTGTGTATTAAAATTTATGGCAGGCAGACCGTTTATCCAGCCATTTATACTGGATACGGCATACTATAGGTGGAAATGGATTGCAGCGCCAAGAACCGTGATAAATTATGGATTGTGCGTTCTTATTGTCATAGGACTGGCATATCTGCCGTATAGACAGGATAGGAAGATCCGGTAATGAAAAAATATTTATCAAAAAAATATATTAAATACATAGGAAGCCTGTGTGCGGTGTGGGCGGCGCTTTGGAATGTATTTCTGCTTGGAGTGTCACTGGAAAACTCCGGTCCGGCAGCAGACAGTACATTATTACAATGTATTTTGGGCAGTGAAAATTACGCACACGACTTTTTTACGCGGCAGTTCTGGTTCATCAGTGTGTTTGTATTTTATATGGCAGTTTATTTGGTCATATTTTTATTTCTACAGCATGAATCCGGAAAATACCGTTCAATGAAACTGCATCGGTATGGGAAAAAGGGGTATCTGAACCACTGCGAAAGCAAAGTCCTGCATGGCAGTCTGTATGCGGTACTGCTTGTTGCCACAGGGCTGGCAGGGATTGCTTTGTTCGGACGCATTACAGGCGCGGTTATTCGGACAGGCAATGCAGACATGGCAGCAGCAGTGCTGCTGCTTGTAAAGATATTTTTGTGCATGGTTTTATACGGAAAAATTACGGTATATCAAATATTAAGGAAAAACAGCGATTTTGCGGCATTTTTTATGCTTGTGGTTTTATTTGTACATCTGGCGGCAGAGGTGTATACACAAAAAATACATTTCTTAACGTATACAGGTGCGGTGGAAAGCCTGTGCGGTATTTTAATATTAATTGTGTTGAATACGGTAACAGAACTTGTTGTGAGAAAAAAGATAAAAACAATGGATTTGTGCTAAGACAGAAATGAGGGTATATATGGGCGAAGTGATTTTAAAGATAGAAAATGGAACAAAGAAATTTAAAAATGAGCTGATATTTCAAAATGTAAGCATGGAGTTTGAAAAGGGCAATAGTTATGGATTTGTAGGACCAAACGGCTGTGGAAAAAGTGTCTTTTTTAAGACTTTATGCGGATACTCCCTTTTGACAGAAGGACAGGTCATTTACCGGGGAAAAATTATCGGAAAAGAGCAGGATTTTATTGATGATGCAGGAATTGTCATCGAAGAACCGGAGTTTATAAACAGCCTGTCCGGTCTTGAAAATTTAAAAATTCTTGCAGAAATTCAAAAGAAAATTTCAGAAGCGGAAATTATAGAGGTTTTAAAACAATTTGATTTATATGAAGACAGAAATAAAAAGGTTGGAAAATATTCTGTCGGAATGAAGCAGAAGTTAAGACTTGCGCAGGCAGTGATGGAAAAGCCACAGGTGTTGATTTTAGACGAGCCGATGAACGGACTGGATAAAAAGTCGGTAAAAAAGGTCGAAGACATTTTAAAAGCATTTGTTGAAAACGGCGGAACACTGCTGATGACCAGCCATATAGAACAGCAGGTGGAAGCGTGCTGTAAAATTGTGTATGAAATTGACGGCGGGGAGATTTTGCGGGTGACGGATTGATGTTAAAGCTGACATTCTGACGGCATAGGAGTGGAAAGAACTGGAATAAAAAGTATGAAAAAGAAAAAAATAGCATTTATAACAGGCATTGTGGTGGCGGTAGTATTTTTAGGGGGAATTGCCACATATGTATATGTATTTAAAAACAATCATTCAGCATCGGAAATTAAAGACGGTGTAACGGACACGCAAAGCAGCTGGAATACAGACACACATCACATTGCGGCTGGAAATGGAGGATATTATTATACACAATATGATGCAGACGGAAAGATAAGATTGTATTATACACAGGTAGAAAATGAAAATGGAGTTGTGTTATGCGCACTGCCGGAATGTACCCATAAAACGGATGCGTGCAGAGCGGTACTTTCAGGAGAGGCATATCAATTTGGAACGGTATATTACTATAAAGATTTTTTATATGTAATCCATAAGAAAGAGGGGATGGGCTATTTGTGTAAAATAGATTCAGACGGAAGCGGAAGGGAAGATGTATGCGCTTTATTTGCAATGGACAAATTTTCGTCTGTTTCATTGGTTTTTCATGAAAATGATATTTATGCGTATGACAGCGTGGGAAATGCCGGAGGAAGTGAAAATCATGTTCAGGAAATAAAGAAAATATCAATAGGGGATTATACAGTGTCAACAGTCTATGAATACAGTGGAGTTGGTGCGGCGATTACAGGAGCAAGAGATTTTGGCGGTTATCTGTATTTTATTGTAATGGAATATCGGCTGGATATGGATAGTAAAACGCATTATGCCGATGAACGGTTATACAGATATGATTACGGAAATGGCATAGCGGAAAAAGTAATTGACAAGCAGGTATCGGATTATTTTGTGCTGGGAGATACATTGGTTTATTTTGAAAGTGGTACGGGATTGTATGTTTATGATTTTAAAACACAAAAAGAAACTTTAGAAGTACAGGCAGATAAAAATATACTTGTTGCCGGTATTTCTTATGACGGTCAGTATTTTTATTTGGATAATGCCGGAATGGGAAGTATGACAGACGCAGCGAGCCGTATAGAAAGAGTAATCTATGTGTATGACAGGAGTTTTAATTTAATCAGGGAAATAGACTGCGGAAAAGACTGTACAGGAGTTTATTTTGGAGATGAAAAGTATCTTTTTATAAAACAACTGGATACAATCTGTTATATAAAGAAAGAAGATATTTTAAATGCGGAATGGGTACAGCTTAAATAAATTATAATAAACGGGGAAATTAAAAATGCAGGAAACAGCGGTAAGATTTGCAATATGTGATGATGATAAAGTGTATGCGGAAAAAATGAAAGCATTGATATTACAGACCTTTCATCTGCCGCAGCCGGTTGAGTGTGTCATTTATCTGAATCAGGAACAGATTTTAAAATGTTATCGTGAAGATAAAATTGATATTATTTTTATGGATATTGAGTTTGGCGATACCATAGGATTTCAGGTGGCACGACGGTTAAGTATGCAGGATTCACAACTGGCGGTTGTATACATGACCAATTATGAGCATTATATCACAGAAGCCTTTGTATGCAGACCGCTGGGGTTTATCAGAAAAAGCCATGCAGAGGACGATTTGCAAATTGCAGGGCAGGAAATCCGGCGCTTCATCGGGCAGAAATACAGCCGGTTTGTGTTTGGCGGCGGAGCAGCAGTCGTGGAAGTTCCGCTGTATAAAGTCTATGCGGTGGAAATCTACGGACACGATATGGTGATACTGCTGGAGAACGAAAATATCCGCGTGCGGGATAAGCTAATGCGGGTTGAAGATGAGCTGGAAGCACATGATTTTGTAAAAATAAGCCGAGGAAGAATGGTGCATTTAAAATATGTCACAGCGATTGAGGGGAAAACGGTACAACTGCATGAGAACTACGAATTTGCAGTGAGTGCAGACAAAATCAGTATGCTCAAAAGCCGGTGGCTTGCATACAAAATGCTGCATTAGAAGGGAAAATTATGACAGCCTTTGATTCATTTATTAATTTACTGCAACGCTGCATTTGTACTGACCTATCTGTTGACTGTCGGCATATGGATATTTTGCAGAGTGCATGATTTAAAAGTGGCAGTCTGGTTTATTCTGCTGGGTGCATATATAATAATGGCGGTGCTTGCACCGGTTGAAAATAAGAATAAACCATTAGATGATGAAGAAGTAAAAAAGTACAAATGGAAAAGCATTGTAATTTATTCGGCATTTATTATGGTAGTTCTTGCGGCAGATATTACGGGTGTTTTTTATGAGGGCTGCCTGTACATTAAAATTATATTAATTATCATAGCGGTTCTGATGGTTTTAGGAAAATTTAAGGAAAATCTGACAGAATAGAGAAGACAGTAATAGAAGTAAAAACCTCCGGCAGCAGAATGACTGTATTCCCAAAATATTGGAAATATACAGTCTTAAAAGTGCTGCCGGAGGTTTAAATTTTAAAAATTATAATTTTTAATAAGAAGCGGCATTGCCGTAAAACATAGCCTGAATGTGTGATTTATTTGAGCAAATCGGCAGTTGTGGCAGTAGAGCCGTTTTCCTTAAACCAATTGTCAAATTTATCCATAATAGCGCTGTGCGTATCGCTTGAAATAGAAGGCAGCTCCTGACCCCATGATTTGGTAGCAAGGGAGAATCCTTTTTCCACAGCCTTTACCATTTTTTCCATTTGCTTTTCATCACCGTTTGAAAGAGCAAGTGCAAATGAAAAAATACGGTCTGAAGTCTGATTAACACCCCAGTAGCCGTCTTCGGAAATGTCTTCCTTTGCCTGGGCAATCGTATCGGCATCCGCAGTAAAATTACCGCTTGCAAGAACCTTCCACATATCATCGGCTGTACCGATAGCAATACCCTGTTTTTGGAACATCTGTGTAACAAGGGACTGCATCTGTGCAGAACGTTTTTCTGAATCAGCTTTTAACTGGGCAACCAGTGCGGCATTTTTTGTCCGTTTAGAAGAAGCACTGACGGTTGTTTCGTAGGTAGCACCGGCTTCGGATTTGTAAGCGGATTCTTTAGAAGAAGCTGTTGCCTTATCTGCTTTCTGAACCTTTTCAATCGCTGTTGCAGCAGTAGCTGCATAACCTGCATTAATTCCATTTAAACTCATTATAAACCTCATTTCTGCACACCTTTTCGCTGCTCAAATTCATACCGGGTGTGCGTGGTATAAATTTTACTGCCCTCCGTGGCGACGCATTTGCAGTATTTTTGCTTCTATTTAATATATCGGACAGGACAGGGGAAAAATCAAGCCCAAATTGATATTATAAAAAATAATACAAATGATTGACAATGTAAATCAAAAACGTATAATATAATTATAAAAACAGCATATAATAATGTTATTTAAAAATGGAGGTGTTTTTATGGCAACAGTACCGACACAGGTAAGAATTGATGAGAATTTAAAAAAACAGGCGAGTGAACTTTTTGCACAGTTGGGAATGGATATGTCCGGGGCAATGAATATTTTTTTAAGACAGTGTGTATTAAGAGGTGGACTACCGTTTAGCGTTGAACTCCCACAGTATAAGCCGGAAGTGTTAGAAGCAATGGAAGAAGCAAAGAAAATCAGTAAAGACCCTGATACAAAGAGATATAGCAGTTTGTCGGAGGCTTTGGAGGATATTGATTAATGCAGTATGAATTAATACTTACCGGAAAATTTAAGAAAAGTCTTAAACTTGCAAAGAGGAGAGGTTTAAACTTAGAATTATTAGATGAAGTGGTTACGATGTTACAGAAGAATATTCCGTTGGAGGAAAAATATCGTGACCATGAGTTAAAAGGAAAATATCAGGGATTTAGAGAATGCCATATCCAGCCGGATTGGTTACTGATATATTTAAAGGAAAATGATGTTCTTACCCTGACCTTGGTTGATACCGGTTCACATGCGGATTTATTCAATATGTAATCTGATGTTTGTCATAATCCGTTTACTTTCCCACATAGTATTGGTAAAATACAGTTGTTTACAAATTTACAAAATCAAAGATGCCAGAATGGCAGAAATGGAGGAATTATGAAGGTTTTATTAATCAACGGAAGTCCGAAGAAAGAAGGATGTACATATACGGCTTTAAAAGAGGTGGCAGATGAACTTGAAAGAAACGGTGTGGAAACAGAAATTTTTCATATCGGAACAGCGCCGGTAAAGGGCTGTATGGGCTGTGGTTACTGTGCAAAGACAGGAAATCATCAGTGTGTATACAATGACGATACTTTAAATGAAGCAATTTTAAAGGCAAAGGATGCAGACGGTTTTGTATTCGGTTCACCGGTACACTACGCATCGGCTTCAGGGGCGATTACGTCATTCCTTGACAGATTGTTTTATGCAGGTTATCCAATGGCACACAAGCCGGGTGCGGCAGTAGTCAGCTGCAGACGCGGCGGCGCAACTGCGGCACTTGACCAGTTAAACAAGTATTTTACGATTGCGCAGATGCCGGTTGTTTCATCAAATTACTGGAATATGGTGCATGGCAATACACCGGAAGAAGTCTGTCAGGATAAAGAAGGTTTACAGACGATGCGTATTTTAGGTCGGAATATGGCATGGATGTTAAAATGTATCGAAGCCGGAAAGAACAATGGTGTGGCAGTGCCGGAGGCAGAGGCGAAGGTGAAGACGAATTATATACGGTGATGGATTTTTATATCCGCACTCCTCAACGTGTTACTTGACTTCGTCGTGCGGATATAAAAATCTGTGAGGAGTGTGGCAGCCCGGGAGAGGAGCAGGAGGTACGCCCCTATGGGGCTGCCTCCTGCGTTTTGTATTTGTGGTACAGGTCTATTTTGGGATATATAAGTACAAAAAGAATCCCCGCCGGCGCTGAGGGGGGATGCGCTGACGGGGATATATCGAAATAGGGGAAACTGGCTAATTAAGTTGTAGACGGGTCTGGCTCTGCACTTTTTTCAATCTTTACAGTGCGGTGTTTCCAAATACCTGTCCAATATAAAATGTAGAGTATCAATGCGGAAGTCGCATTACTTACTACTACGGCATACCAGATACTTTCAACGCCCATATGCAGGAGTGTTGCACACACCCACAGGGTAAGAAAACGAAATACCCAGATACGGGACGCATCAACAATCATTGTTATCATCGTATGCCCGCAACCCTGAAATAATCCCTGGGTTACGTTATAAAATGCGTTTGTCCAGCAGCAGATTGCCATAATGGATAAGAAATCCGTGGCAAGCGGGACAACTGCATCGTCCGAAGTAAAGAAGCGGACGATTGGCTCGGCAATGAAACGTCTGGATAAAATCATGCCGCATACAAATAAGAAAACGGCTCCAATCCGTAATGCGATGTGATAAGATTTATCGGTACGTTTAATATTACCGGCTCCGAAATTCTGCCCAACAATGGTCGATATGGCTGAGCCGATACCGTTGGCAGGCATGGTAATAATGCTGTTTATTTTATTGCCGATTCCGTAAGCAGTTGTAGCGGTTGTTCCGTATGCATTGACATTTTTTGTCATCAGCAGAAAACCAAACTGCATTGTACTTCCACCGATTGCCGTTGGAAGACCGATTTTCAGAATCGAAAGCATTTTTGTCTTTTCAAAACGGAATCCTTTAAAATTAATCTGAATCAGCTGTCCCTTGCGGGTTAATACATATAGTGCCAGAACAGCACTCGGAATCTTTGCAAGCAGTGTAGCCAGTGCCGCACCACTGATTCCCCAGCCGAATTTCATCAGAAATAACGGATCCAGTATCAAATTTATGGATACACCCAGTACATTTAAAAGCATTGGACGAACCGTGTCACCCTGCGATTGTTTAACCGCTGTATATATATTTATCATAAAAAGGAATGGTAAGTCAAGTACTACAATGCGTAAATATGAAATTCCGTACAAAAAAATATTTCCTTCGGCACCTAACCAGCCGACAATACCCGGTGTAATACACCAGCAGACGGCGGCGCAGACCAGTGAAAATAGCAGGGAACACAAGCATACGTGGTTTGCCATGCTGTTTGCCTGACGGTCTTCCTTTGCACCGAGATACTGCGAAATTAAAATTGCACCGGCGGTTGTAAGCCCGGTACCAAAATTTATTAAAATATTCTGAATCGGGGAGACAAGCGTGATTGCTGCCTGTGATTCTGTTCCGATTCTTCCAAGCCAGAACGTATCCGTTAAGTTATACATTGACTGGATAAAGCTGTTTATCATGACCGGAATGGCAAGCATTAAAATTGCCTGTATCAGATTTCCGCTCAGAATCATATTGCGTCTGTCCGCGCTTAAAGGTTTTGACATAAGCCCCTCCTTTGTCCTAAAAACATAAAAATCATCTTGACAACGCAAAGATAATTTGTGACTATATAAATAGTAACATAAAAAACAGTAATTTCTACGAAAATATCGTTTAAAAATGCAATAAATACAGAAAAATTGTTTTAAAGGAGCGGATTGTATGAAAAAAAACAAATCAGAGAACATTCCGGTGGATTTTAGTATTTTAAATGACATGCCGACTGATTTTAAAATTGACAGAATTACAAGAGAAGCAGGATTTCAGATGAAAACCTCGCATGTACATCCGTTTTATGATATTACCTATCTGATCAACGGGGAGTGTACCTGTTTTGTAAATCACAGTATTTATAAGCTTTCAAAGGGCGATTTGATTATTATTCCGCCGGGGGATATTCACAGAAGTACCTTTCACGGAAAGATACCGGTGGAGCGGTATGTGTTAAGCTTCCGCGAGGAGGAATTAAACTGGATACGAAGTCTTATTGGCGATGAGATTGTATCAAAGAGTTTAAAAACCGGTGTGATTTCAATTCCAAGCAAGCGGCGTGATTACATTGAAGCCCTTTTAAATAAGCTGCTTTTTGAAAGTGAAGGACAGGATATTTTATCGCCTGCATTTATCCAGGCGGGACTGCTTGAACTTCTGCTGTTTATGATACGTTGTCAGCAGTACGAGAATAATGTCTATAAGGAAATTGATGTGGATAATCAGCTGATGCAGGAGATTGCCACCTATATTTATGAGCATTACGATAAGAAAATAACGCTTGATGATATGGCAGAGCGGTTTCATATCAGCCGTTCCTATCTGTCAAAGAAATTTAAGCAGGCAACCGGCTTTGGGTTTAAAGAATACCTTGTGAATGTCCGTATTAAAAATGCGTGCCGTCTGTTACTTGAAACGAATCATTCTATTACGGATATTGCATTTGAGTGCGGTTTTAACGACAGCAATTATTTTGGGGATGCGTTCCGTAGAATTAAGGGCATAGCACCTAATAAATACCGCAGAAACAAAGAAGCAATCTGATAAATATTACTTGCATTTAAAAAGTTGATTTTATATAATAAAACTGTGTATACAACATACAAGAAACAATTTGGAGAAAATCATGGATAGTATTAGATTGAAGGCAAGAGCAAAGATTAACTTAGGGCTGGATGTTTTGGGAAAACGCGAAGACGGTTATCATGAAGTGCGCATGGTCATGCAGACGATTGGCATTTACGACAGGCTGATTCTGACAAAGATTCCCGAAGAGGAAATCTGTATCACGTCCAATCTTGCATTTTTGCCGGTCAACGAAAATAACTTGATTTATAAAGCAATCAAATTATTAAAAGATGAATACCACTTTCCGGGTGGCGTTTCCGTGGATTTGAATAAGTTTATTCCGGTTGCGGCAGGCATGGCGGGCGGCAGTACGGATGCGGCATCGACGATGTTTGGTGTGAACAGGCTGTTTGGACTGAATCTTTCTATGGGAAAGATGATGGAACTGGGGGTGCGCTTGGGTGCAGATGTTCCGTATTGTGTCATGAGGGGAACGGCACTGGCAGAAGGCATCGGAGAAAAGCTTACACGAATCACACCTGTACCGCATATGTGGATTTTAATTGCAAAACCGCAGATTAATGTATCCACCAGGCTGGTTTATGAACAGCTCGATATGGGCGGCATACAAAAGCACCCTGATATTGACGGAATTATCCGGGCAATTGAAGCACAGGACGTTGTGCGGATTGCACAGTCTATGGGCAATGTCCTTGAAAATGTAACTGTGCCGTTATATCCGGTGATTGAAACAATTAAGCAGGATATGCTCTCCCACGGGGCAATTAACGCAATGATGAGCGGAAGCGGACCGACTGTATTTGGCATTTTCCCGGATGAGCAGACCACGCTTGCGTGCCAGGCATTTTTAAAGAAAAAAGGCGATGCCAGACAGGTATATATTACAGAGAATTTTAATTAATGATTATATAAAGAACGGAGGATCAGACAGATGAAAGGCGAATTAAAGATGGATGTCAACGATTATCTTCCTTTAAGAGATGTTGTCTTTAATACATTAAGACAGGCAATTTTACGAGGTGAAATGGAGCCGGGAGAACGTCTTATGGAAATTCAGCTGGCACAAAAGCTGGGGGTCAGCAGAACACCGATCCGTGAAGCCATCCGTAAGCTTGAACTGGAAGGACTGGTTATCATGATTCCGCGAAAGGGTGCCGAGGTTGCCCACATCACGGAAAAGGATATGAAGGATGTACTGGAAGTGCGCTCTACATTAGAGGAACTGGTCGTAGAGCTTGCCATTAAAAATGTAACCGATGAAAAGATTGAAGAATTAAAGTGTGCCAATAAGGTTTTTGAATCTGCAATCGTATCAAAGGATGCCGTGAATATTGTAGAAGCGGATGTGAAGTTCCATGATATTTTGTATTCCATGACAAACAATGCACGCCTCATACAGATTATCAACAATCTGCGGGAACAGATGTACCGTTACCGTCTGGAATATGTAAAAGATGCGAGAACACATTCTATTATTATCAGTGAACATAATGATATTATCAAGCAGATCCGTGATAAGAATGTACCGGTTGCAAAGACCGTGATTCATCAGCATATCAGCAATCAGGAAAAGGGAATCAGCAGGCTGCTGAATCATTAAAAATTAAAAATAAATGTATAGTCTGTGTTTTTACGGTAATACTCCATTTAGAACGAAAACGCCGGAATAAAAGATTTTCACACGTCAAATGTAACCTGACGTTGGCAGCTTTGTGCCGCAGGCGCCACAAAGCTGCACTTATCGCAGAACTTAAATAAATTCAGTTCGCGGTTTCTTCGGCATTAAAGTGCTTGTGGAATGGGGGAGTATTATGAGAAAGAAAAAACGCAGACTATCTGTATTTATAATGGTGATTTTAATTTTAACGGTTGGAATGGCAGGAATACGCACGGCAGAAGGATATGCGGCATGGCAGCAGGACAGTGCGGGCATTGCACAGGGGATTGCTACAGAGATTATCAGGTTTCATGTGCGGGCAAACAGTGATTCGGAAGCAGACCAGCAGTTAAAGCTTCAGGTGAAAGACCGTGTCGTTACATATATGGAGCCGTTGTTAAGGGAATCACAGGATATTGAACAGTCCAGACAGATTTTAGAGGAACAGACGGAAAATATCCGTACCCTTGCGTTAGATACCCTGCGGGAAGCGGGTAGTGATTATGATGTGGCAGTTTATTTTGAAAATAGTTATTTTCCGATGAAGTCATACGGCGATGTGACATTTCCGCCCGGAGAATACGAGGCATTCCGTATTGACATTGGAGCTCACGACGGAAAAAACTGGTGGTGCGTGTTATACCCGCCGCTCTGCTTTGTGGATACGTCTTACGGCGTGCTTCCGGATACCTCAAAAGATACTTTAAAGAATATTTTGACAGAAGATGAATATAATGCTATAACTAATACCCGGGTTGAGTACCGGTGTAAGTATTTAACCTTTTTAAACCGCCTGTTTGCGGAGAAAAAGTGAAAGCGTGCATATGGTTTTACGGCTGTGAGGCGGATTATTTGAAATGATGAATGAAAAGTATAATAAAGATAGAGAAAAGCCGCCCTGTGCGGCAGAATGGAGAAGAAATCCTATGGGAAGACAGGAGCCAATCGGCGTATTTGACTCAGGAGTAGGTGGACTTACCGTGGCGCGGGAAATCATGCGTCAGATTCCGAATGAACGGATTGTATATTTCGGCGATACGGCAAGAGTTCCTTACGGCAGTAAATCAAAAGAAACCGTGACAAAGTATTCCAGACAGATTATACGGTTTTTGCAGACAGAAAATGTAAAAGCAATTGTCATTGCGTGTAATACAGCCAGTGCATTTGCGCTGGATACCATGCAGAAGGAGTTTGACCTACCGATTATCGGGGTGGTAAAGCCGGGGGCAAAAATGGCGGCACAGACCACAAAAAACGGTAAAGTCGGTCTGATTGGGACGGAAGGCACAATCCGCAGCGGCGTTTATGCGGAATTTATCAAATCCTTCAAACCGGATGTAGAAGTTATCGGAAAAGCATGTCCGCTGTTTGTACCGCTGGTTGAGGAAGGCATGTGGCATGATACAATTACGGATCAGATGGCACAGCGGTACCTGGAAGGCTTAAAACAGCAGGATATTGACACGCTGATTATGGGCTGTACCCACTATCCGCTGTTACGTTCCACGATTCAGAAGACGATGGGTGAGCATGTCAATCTGGTTAATCCGGCATATGAAACGGCGATTGAATTAAAAAATGTGTTAGAACGGGAAAGCCTTGCCAATATTTGTGAGGTAGACAGTCCATCTTCAATGTATCGTTTTTATGTCAGTGATGCAGCAGACAAGTTTAAGGCATTTGCCAATGCAATTCTGCCGTTTGACATTACCATGACACAGCAGATTAACATCGAACAGTATTAGGAGAAACCATGAAAGAAAAAGTATATATCAATATCAAGGGACTGCAGCTTGCTGCGCAGAATGTACCGCGCGATTATGAAGAGGATGAGGATGATCCGGTCGAAGTGATTAATGTCGGCCGTTACCGGATTATCAATGGCAAAGAATACATAAAATACGACGAGGTCTTAGAAGGAACGACAAAAAAATGTACAAGTACCATTAAAATTGCGGGAAATTCGGTTGAGGTTACAAAAAAAGGTCCTGTAACCGCACACCTGTCTTTTGTGCCGGGCGAAAAAACGATGACCTTTTACGAAACACCGTATGGTAATATCTATCTTGGCATTTTTTCAAGAAGCGTTGATATGCAGCGCACAGAGGATAAGCTGACAATCAGTATTGATTATGCGCTGGAGTTAAATTACGAACAGGTATCAGACTGTAAGGTAGATATTGAAATCAGTTCCAAAGGAAAATTTTCGCTGCTTTCATAGCGTTTTGCGGGAGGAGTTACAAATGTTATTCAGTAAAAAAGATTTACAAAAGCTCATCATTCCACTGATGTTTGAACAGCTGCTTGCAGTCAGTGTCGGCATGGTGGATACATTAATGGTCAGCCAGGCAGGAGAAGCTGCGATTTCAGGCGTGGCACTGGTGGATAATATTAACAGACTGATTATTCAGGTCATGGCAGCACTGGCAACAGGTGGTGCTGTTGTATGCAGTCAGTTTGTCGGAAAAGGAAAAGAAGAAGGCGCGAAGAAATCGGGCGCACAGTTAGAAACTGTGCTGCTCGTTTTTTCTGTCTGTATGACACTGCTTTCTTTAATCGGAACGAGAGGGCTGCTGCATGCGGTATTCGGAAATGTGTCAGAAGATGTTATGGACAGTGCAGTGCTTTATTTTACGGTAACATCGCTGTCGTTCCCGTTTTTAGGCATTTACAATGCGGGGGCTGCGATATTTAGAAGCATCGGCAACAGTAAAATCAGCATGCAGATCAGTCTGCTGATGAATGTGATTAATATTGTGGGAAATGCCATATTTGTATTTGGTTTCCACTGGGCGGTATTTGGCGTGGCACTGGCAACGCTGCTTAGCCGGATCGTGGCAGGCATAGTGATTACTCTGCTTGTCTGCGGAAAGACCAATCCAATCCGCATTGACAAATGGTCGGAATTAAAGCCGGACGGCAGTATTATTAAGAAAATTCTTGCAATCGGTATTCCAAGCGGCGTCGAAAACGGAATGTTCCAGATTGGAAAGCTTGCTGTAACCAGTATGGTTGCAACGTTTGGCACGGCATCAATTGCCGCCAATTCCGTAGGCTATACGGTGATTGATTTTGCCAATATTCCGGGAAATGCAATGGGACTGGCACTGATTACGGTTGTCGGACAGTGTATTGGTGCCGGTGAAAAAAAGCAGGCAAAGCAGTATACGAAAAAGCTCGTCGGACTGGCATATCTGGGTGACTGGATATGCAATATTGCGTTGTTTTTACTGGCGGGAACGATTGCAAAGTGTTTTCACTTATCACCGGAAGCCGTGCGGATTGCTGAGCAGATATTACACTGCTTTGCCGTTACATCCCTGTTTATCTGGCCGCTGTCCTTTACCCTGTCAAATGCGCTGAGAGCAGCGGGAGATGCAACCTTTACCATGATTGTAAGCATCGCTTCAATGTGGATATTCCGTGTCGGCAGTTCGTATTTCTTTGGCATCGTGCTGCAGATGGGTGTACTTGGTATATGGATTGGCATGTTTGTAGACTGGGGTGCAAGATCAGCACTGTTTGGCTGGCGGTTTTTAAGCGGAAAATGGCTTCAGAGGAAAGCATTGGCATAGGAAAATAGTCCGAAAAAAAGCTTCTGTTACTTGTTTTTTAATCCAGATTGTAATAAAATATAAATATTAATAGTCAGGATAAACGAAGGAGGACTTTGAGATGGACGACAAGGTATTGGAGAAGAAAAAGGAACTGAATCTGATGACAAAGATTCTTATTACGGCATTAATACCGCTGATTTTGATTGTAGTGCTTGCAGGTGTGTCAATTCATTCGGTCGGTTCAGTGGTTGCCAAAAAACTGGTCATGCATGAAATGCAGACAGCATCCTATGCATTGGAGATGACATTCGACAGCTTAGGCAGTGGTGATTACCACAGTGATGGTACAAATCTTTATAAGGGGAACTATAATCTGAACTCAAATAATCAGACAATTGACGATTTTAAAAAGAAGACCAATGTGGATGTAACCGTATTTTGGAAGAAGACACGTATGGTAACAAGCGCTATTGACAAAGATGGGAAGCGTGTTACAGGGACTGCCATTCCGGACAGTGTTTATGATAAAGTAATGCAGGATGGAAAGTATTTCTCCGATAATGTGGATATTGAAGGTACAGAGTATTACGGTTATTATGAGGCTTTAAAAAATGCAGATGGCAGCAGTCAGGCAATTATTTTTACAGGAATGCCTTCAAGTGATGTAAAAGCAATTTATAAAAAACGTCTGGTTAACACAACGGTATTTATGATTATAATTACGCTGATGGCCTGTGCACTGCTTGCTGTGGTTATAACATTTATCGTGAAAGCAATTACAAAGGTAATCGGACATCTGGATGAAGTGGCAGATGGGAAAATGGATTTTAAAATCAGTGAAAAGCTTTTACAAAGAAGTGATGAAATTGGTAATATTGCGCGTTCAGTCCATACCCTGATAGGAGGGCTGGCTTCTATTGTTGTAAATATCCATCACTCAACAGGAGAACTGGCTGAATTTAAAGATGATTTTCAGAAAAAATTTGAAACGATTAATAATTCTATTTCAAATGTAAATGTGGCTGTGGATGAAATTGCAAATGGAGCGACAAGCCAGGCGGATGAAACGCAGAAAGTAAGCAGCCAGATTAATGATATGGGTGATGCCATTACAAAGACCTCCCAGAATGTCGATTCACTGACACAGAGTACTGAACAGATGAAGGAACATAATGAACAGCTGGATACAACCATTCAGGAACTGATGGCAATCAGTGACAGAAATAAAGAATCTTTAGCTGCAGTTTATAACCAGACCAATGAAACCAATCAGTCTGTTATGCATATTGGTAATGCCGTAGATATGATTACGGATATTGCAGGTCAGACTAATCTGCTTTCATTAAATGCGAGCATTGAAGCCGCAAGAGCAGGTGAATACGGAAAAGGCTTTGCCGTTGTTGCAGACCAGATCAGACAGTTAGCAGACCAGTCTGCCAATACTGCAAAAGAAATCGGTGAGATTGTTGCAGAATTGATTGAAAATTCCAATACCAGTGTGGAAACCATGGGGGTTGTCCGACAGGAAATGACCGGACAGTATGAAAAGTTAAATACTACAAAAGACATATTTGAGCATTTGAATGAAGAGGTAAACAATGTAGTAACAGCCATTGAAAGTATTTCTACGGAAGTGGAATCCTTAGATAGATTAAAGGGAGAGGTACTCGGCAGTGCAGAAAGTCTGGCAGCGATTGCCCAGGAAAATGCGGCAAGCACCGAAGAAACATCTGCATCTATGGTGGAACTCGGTGAAATTGTCAACGACTGTAACACAAAGACCAAGCAGCTGGTTGACATTGCAGACAGCATGGAAGAAAACGTACATAAATTCCATGTCGCAAGCATCATCAAAGGTTAGCTGATGTTTTATAATACCGTGAGGAAATGACGATTAGAAAATGTTGGATTTTTTGTGAAGAGTGTGCTATGATAGCCAAAGAAATGGAAGGAATGGTGATAGGGCATGAGTGAGTTTAGTACCGCTGAGATTCATACCAATGAACGTCTGCTTCGTTCAGATGTGACGTTGGAAGAATGCAAAAAAATAGAAAAAGTGTTGCGCAAGAATAATATTTCTTATTTTGAAAAGTGGAAATTTCACACAGGGCTGTTTCATGTAATCAGCAGCCGTAAAAATTCCAAGTGTGATATATACATTCATTCAGATTCCATCGAAAGGGCAAAGCAGGCACTGGGAATCCAGACAACAAAGTAGTTTGTAGTACAATGATGTGCGGCAGTTTTGAAAGAGGATAACCTTTTAAAAACTGCCGCATTTTGATTATTGGAAAAGAATTCCGTAAGGTAAAATGCGGTACAAGAGCCGATTTAGCAGCCGGGCATGCCTGCTGTGAAGATAAAGACAAAAAGGGATTGGAGAAACAAAATGAAAAGGCAGATTTTAAAAGCACTTACAGTATTGCTGATAATATCGGCATTGACAGGCGGCATGGCAGCCTGTGGCAAAAAGGAAAAAGCGCAGATGTCAGACGGAACCTTTACGGTTGGCTTTGATGCGGAATTTCCGCCGTATGGTTACAAAGATGAAAGCGGCGAATATGTCGGTTTTGACTTGGACCTTGCACAGGAAGTCTGTAACCGCAATGGCTGGACACTTGTAAAGCAGCCGATTGACTGGGATTCAAAGGACATGGAATTAAATTCGGGAACCATCAGCTGTATCTGGAACGGATTTACAATGGACGGCAGGGAAGATGAATATACATGGTCTTCTGCCTATGTGGATAATTCACAGGTGGTTGTTGTAAGAGCCGACTCCGGCATTACAAAGCTTTCCGACCTTGCTGGAAAAGTTGTTGTTGTACAGGCGGATTCCTCTGCATTGGCAGCATTTACGGGAGAAGATGCAGAAGAAGCAAACCGTGCGCTTGCGGCAAGCTTTCAGTCCTTACAGCAGGTGTCTGATTATAACAGTGCGTTTATGAATCTGGAATCCGGTTCAGTCGATGCGGTCTGCATGGATATCGGTGTCGCAAAGTACGAACTGGAAGCCCGAGGCAGCAAATATGTGATGTTAAATGAACACGTATCTTCCGAGCAGTATGGCATCGGTTTTAAAAAGGGCAATACCGAATTAAGAAATCAGGTACAGGAAGCGTTAAATGAAATGCTGGCAGATGGTACATTTAACGAAATCGCACAGAAGTGGAAGCTGGAAGAAAGCGTATGTCTGGGACAGAGCGGTGCAGATGAAGTGCTGCTTGCCGAAAACGGACAGACACAGAAGAAAAATTCTGTTGCACAGCTGGGAGAAATCATTGTGCAGTTAAAAAACGGCATGTTTGCCACACTTGGTATTTTTATTCTCACACTGGTGTTCTCACTGCCGCTCGGACTTGTGATTACATTTATCCGTATGAGTAAAGTAAAGCTTTTACAGTGGATTGCAAAGATTTATATTTCAATTATGCGTGGTACGCCGTTGATGCTGCAGCTTCTGGTTGTATTTTTCGGACCATATTACCTGTTTGGCATTTCACTGTCATACTCGTATCGTTTCTATGCAGTTATTATTGGTTTTGCATTAAATTATGCGGCATATTTTGCAGAAATTTACCGCGCCGGTATCGAAGCTGTTCCGGCAGGACAATATGAAGCCGCCGAGGTGCTGGGATATTCAAAGACACAGACCTTTGTACGTATTATATTCCCGCAGATGGTAAAGCGGGTGATGCCGCCTGTAACCAATGAAGTGATTACCCTGGTAAAGGATACATCGCTTGCCTTTGCACTGGCATACACAGAAATGTTTACGCTCGCAAAACAGGTTGCGGCAACGAATGCAAGCATTATGCCGCTGTTTGTAGCCGGTGTATTTTACTACATTTTCAACTTCTTAGTTGCATGGATTATGGAACAGATTGAAAAGAGCATGCAGTATTACAGATAAATTATAGATAACGTATCTGCGGATTGCCAAAAAGGCAGGCGGCAGGAAGCGTCTGCGGAAATGAGGAATTAAGATGAAATTATTAGAGATGAAGCATGTCGGCAAAAGTTTTGGCGAGCTTGAAGTATTAAAAGATATATCAATGGAAGTGGAAGAAGGCGAGGTTGTAGCAATTATCGGACCATCCGGCTCCGGAAAATCAACTCTGCTTCGCTGTGCAACCCTGCTTGAAACAATGGATAAGGGTGTTTTGAAATACTGTGGGGAAGCGGCAACGGATAATGCGGAGGGAGAAGCCACCCATTACGTATCCAGACAACAGCTGGCACAGTTAAAGAATAATTTTGGACTGGTTTTCCAGAATTTTAATCTGTTCCCGCATTATTCGGTTTTAAAAAATGTGACGGATGCGCCGATACATGTGCAGAAGCGTGACAGGGATGAAGTCTATAAAGAGGCAAGGGAGCTGCTTAGAAAAGTAGGACTTGCAGAAAAAGAAAACAGCTATCCGGGACAGTTATCCGGTGGACAGCAGCAGCGTGTGGCGATTGCCAGAGCGCTTGCCATGAATCCGAAAATGCTCTTTTTTGATGAGCCGACTTCGGCACTGGATCCGGAAATTACAGCCGGTATCTTAAAGGTACTGCGTGAGCTGGCACAGGAAAAAATGACGATGGTGATTGTAACGCATGAAATCGCATTTGCAAGGAAAGTGGCAGACCGTGTTATTTTTATGGACAGCGGTGTGATTGTCGAGCAGGGAAAGCCGGAAGATGTCATTGATAATCCGGATAATGAAAGAACAAAAGCATTTTTACAGAAGCTATCCTAATATGAATCGGAGGAATTATGGGTACAAAACCGGTAAGAATAGATAACAGAAAACGTGAAAAGGCACGCAGGCGCAGACAGACTGCCGCGGCGCGGGCGGCAGTGCTTGCAGCAGCGCTTGTGCTTGTGGCAGTGCTTGTAGTGGCTGGCATTATAAGACATCATAAAAAGACACAGACGGTGCAGAATGATACTTCTGCACAGACGGTATCACAGACAGAAAACGGTACAGATACTGTGCAGGGTCAGCAGACATCTCAGACAGAAGCAGCCGGAGAAACACTTGCAGGCACACAGGTACAGAGTGTGACGGCAAAGGGCTATGCCATTCAGGTGGTAGACGGTGTGACGTATATCGGCGGCGTGATGATTGCCAATAAGTCTTATTCCCTGCCGGAAAGCTATGCACCGGGTGATTTGCTGCCGGAAGTCAAAGAAGCCTTTGCAGTCATGCAGAAAGCCGCTGCCGCACAGGGCTTAAATATTTACATTTCTTCAGGTTACCGCTCATACAGCCGTCAGCAGACACTGTATAACAATTATGTAAAGAGTGATGGAAAGGCACTGGCAGATACGTATTCGTCAAGACCGGGATATTCGGAACACCAGACGGGACTCTGCTTTGATTTAAATACGATTGATGATTCCTTTGGCAATACGAAGGAAAGTGCATGGCTGGAACAGCATGCACAGGAGTACGGATTTATTATCCGTTTTCCAAAGGGAAAAGATGCACAGACCGGCTATCAGTATGAGCCGTGGCACCTGCGTTACTTAGGCATTGACATGGCAACAAAGGTGTATAACAGTGGACTTTCACTGGAAGAATATTTAGGAATTACGTCAGAGTATGCCGACTAGTGTGAAAAATCCATAAATGAAAGATTTTTCACACAGCAATTTGTTTCCGAGTGAAAACAAATTGCCTAATGGCAGATGAGAAATCGCTCAGAATAGGAGTAGTATAATGAAGCTTTTTGTATACAGTATGAGAGAATATGATGAACTGGCCTTTTTTGAGAAGTTCTGTGGGGAATACGGTGTGGAATTCGGGTATACGACACAGACACCGTGCCTTGAAAATGTAGAGCTTGCAAAGGGCTATGATGTTGTGGATATTATCACGACAATTATGGATAAGCCGATGATTGATGCGTTTCATGCGGCGGGAATCCGCTGTATTTCATCAAGAACGATTGGGTATGACCATATAGATACGGAATATGCCCATACGCTTGGCATGGGTGTGACTCATGTAACTTACAATCCGGCGAGTGTGGCGGATTATACCATTATGTTAATGCTGATGGGGTGCCGTAAGGCAAAGCACATTATGGAACGTGCCGCGATTCAGGATTATACGCTCAAAGGAAAAATCGGCAGGGAGTTCAGCGACTGTACGGTTGGTGTAATTGGTACGGGACGCATCGGAAAAACGGTGATTGACCATCTTGGCGGTTTTGGCTGTAAAATGCTTGCTTATGATATTTACGAGCAGGAAGCAGTAAGGGAAAAGGCAGAATACGTAAGCCTTGACAGACTGATTCGGGAAAGTGATATTATTACACTGCACGCACCGGCAACAGATGATAATTATCACATGATTGATACGCAGGCAATTCAGAAAATGAAGGACGGTGTCATTATAATCAATTGTGCGAGAGGTGCGCTGATTGACACGGATGCTTTAATTGAAGGCATTGAAAATGGAAAAGTTGGTTTTGCGGGGTTAGATGTTGTGGAACATGAGAGCGGACTGTATTATTTTAACCGTATGGGTGAACCGCTTGGCAATCCAAAGCTAGCAATCCTGCGTTCCTATTCCAATGTCGTTGTAACACCGCATACCGCATTTTACACGGATGAAGCCGTATCCAATATGGCAGAAAATTCGATTATCGGAGCAATGAAATTTATCAGCGGGGAACACAGCAGTTTTGAAGTCAGGTGATGGCAGATGAGAAATTGCCTGCGCTTGGCATATTTTCATAAAATACGGCTTGAGTACCGGTGTCGAATATTGTATACTAAAGTAAATTGTAAAAAATGGAGGATATAAAGAAAATGCAGGAATTTAAACCATTCAAAGAAGGAAAAGTAAGAGAAGTTTACGATATCGGAGAGAATCTTATTCTTGTGGCAACAGACAGAATATCAGCATTCGACCACATTTTAAAGAATAAGATTACAGATAAGGGTGCAATCTTAACACAGATGTCAAAGTTCTGGTTTGATTACACAAAGGATATTGTAAAGAATCATATGGTTTCTGTAGATGTAAAAGATATGCCGGAATTTTTCCAGTCAGAAAAATACGACGGAAACAGCATGCTGTGCAAGAAGCTGGAAATGCTCCCGATTGAATGTATCGTGCGTGGATACATTACAGGCAGTGGCTGGGAAAGCTACAAGAAGAACGGTACTGTTTGTGGCATCAGCCTTCCGGAAGGTTTAAAGGAATCAGAAAAACTGCCTGAACCGATTTATACTCCAAGTACAAAGGCTGAATTAGGCGATCATGATGAAAATATTTCTTTCGAGCAGAGCGTAGAAGTGTTAGAAAAGCTTTATCCGGGCAAGGGCAGAGATTATGCAACACAGATTAAGGACTGTACAATCAAGCTTTACAAGAAGTGCGCAGAATACGCATTAAGCAAGGGAATTATCATTGCAGATACAAAGTTTGAATTTGGTCTGGATGAGAACGGCAACGTTGTTATCGGTGATGAAATGCTCACACCGGACAGCTCAAGATTCTGGCCGTTAGAAGGATACGAAGCAGGAAAGTCACAGCCGTCATATGACAAGCAGTTCGTAAGAGACTGGTTAAAAGCAAATCCGGACAGCGACTACCTCCTCCCGGACGATGTAATCGATAAGACAATTGCAAAATATAAAGAAGCATTTGAATTATTAACAGGCAGAAAATTCGCTTAACTGTAAATGATGGAGCCAAAGCGTAAATAAAAGCAGGGAAGAACCCAAATAAGCCGAAGTCAAGTAACACGGTAAATTTTTTCCTATAATGTTCCGACTGCCACGCTCTTCCCTCATGGAGCCAAAGCGTAAATAAAAGCAGTGCAGTACCAAAATAAGCCGAAGTCAAGTAACACGTTGAGGCGTTTTTGGTACTGCACTGCTTTTCCATTCTACATTTTACGCGGAATCTTTACGCGAAGTGAAACGTATCCTTCAATCCCTTCCACAGCTGATCCTTATCGCTGAGTAACAGCTTCGTGCCGTCATCAAGGCTGTAGCCGTCTCCGGACGGGGTGCCGTTATAGGAGCCGGTAAGCTTGGGCCATACAATTCCGATTTCCGGGTCATTCCATGCGAGACCGCCCTCGTCATTCGGGTGGTAGAAGTCCGTACATTTATAGCAGAATTCTGCGGTATCGCTTAATACTAAAAATCCGTGTGCAAAGCCTTCCGGGATATAAAACTGCTTTTTATTTTCTTCAGAAAGCTCTACACCGAACCACTTGCCGTATGTCTGGCTGTTTTCACGTAAATCCACGGCAACATCAAAAACGCAGCCTTTAATGACACGTACCAGTTTGCCCTGTGGGTACTGCTTCTGAAAATGTAAACCGCGCAGAACACCCTTTGAAGAAGCAGACTGGTTGTCCTGTACGAACTGCATTGTAAGTCCGGCTTCCTCCATATCCTTTTGATTGTAAGTTTCCATAAAATATCCGCGTGAATCGCCGTGAACGGTTGGTGTAATCACGCACAGGCCTTCAATTCCGCCTGCATTTTTTTCAACCTGAATCTGTCCCATATTATACTCCATTCCGCAGGCATCTTGATGCCGGAGGAATCGCAAGTCAAATGAATATTTGACTTTGCGATAAAAAGCGACTTTGTGACGCCTGCGGCACAAAGTGCTATGCGAAAATCTTTAATATATGGATTTTCGCATTTTCCTCCATTCCTGAGCGACTTTGTCGCGAAGATGCGATGAGAAATTCGCGCAGGCGATTTCTCATCTGCAATCATGGAGATTTGTTTTCGCTCAGAAACAAATCTCCGTGTGAAAAATAAGCGCATCAGCGTTATTTTTCACACTTCTCCATTCCAAGGGCATTTTCATGCCCTTGTTATTACAAAATTTCTTTCAAATATCGTTTTAGTGCATCCTGCCATGTCGGAAGCGGAGTAAATCCGTTTTCAACAAGTTTGTGCTTATCCAGACGGCTGTTAAACGGTCTTGCGGCTTTTGAAATGCCGTATTCCGCCGTAGTAACAGGAGCAACCGTTAAATGTCCGCTGTCATATTCACTGTGTCCTAAAGCCACAGCTTCGGCAAAAATAGCCGTCGCGAAGTCATACCAGCTGATAAAGCCGCCTTCGTTAGTTGCGTGGTAGTAACCGTATTTGTCGGTTTCGATCATATCGACAAGCAGGCGTGCCAAATCAAACGTATAAGTCGGTGTGCCAATCTGGTCATTGACAACCGTCAGTTTATCGTGGCTTGCGCCGACCTTTAACATCGTTTTGATAAAGTTATTGCCGTTTAAACCGAATACCCATGCAATACGGACGATAAAATACTTGGAAAGCAGACCGGAAACGGCGAGTTCCCCGTCTAATTTGCTCTGTCCGTACACATTTAACGGTGCATAGTCCTTACAGTCCGGTTTCCAGCTGTCAGTTCCCTGACCGTTAAATACATAGTCGGTTGAAATATACATGCAGGCAATATCCAGATATTTACACATTTTAGCAATATTTTCCGTACCGACAGCGTTGACAAGATGGACTTTTTCTTGATTTTCGGGATCTTCTGCGGCATCGACAGCCGTCCATGCCGCACAGTGAATGACCACTTCCGGTGAAACCGCTGTCAGTGTCTTTTTAACACTGGTAAAGTCTGTAATGTCCATTTCTTCAATATCAACACCGACAGCAGTATGTCCGCGTTTTTCAAGTTCATTTACAACGTCATGTCCGAGCTGTCCTTTGACACCGGTAACAAGCACTTTCATAAATTCATGTCCTTTCTATTAGCGGTTTTTATACATTTTTTCATAGTAATCTTGATATTCGCCGGAAATAATCGTTTTCCACCAGTCCTGATTGTCCAGATACCACCGGATGGTTTTCTTAATGCCGTCTGCGAACTTTGTTTCAGGAAGCCAGCCCAGTTCATTGTGAATCTTTGTCGGGTCAATGGCATAACGCATATCGTGTCCCTTGCGGTCGGTTACATAAGTAATCAGGCTTTCCGGTTTACCAAGCTCCTTGCAGATAATCTTTACGATATCTATATTTTTCATTTCGTTATGGCCGCCGATATTATAAACCTCACCGACACGTCCCTTGTGAATAATTAAATCAATCGCCTTGCAGTGGTCCTCTACATAGAGCCAGTCACGCACATTTTCACCTTTTCCGTAAACAGGAAGCGGCTTGTCATTTAAGGCATTTGCAATCATTAACGGAATCAGCTTTTCCGGGAAATGATATGGACCGTAGTTGTTGGAACAGCGGCTGATTGTTACCGGCAGGCCGTAAGTTCTGTGGTAGGCAAGCACCAGTAAATCCGCACCGGCCTTTGAGGAACTGTAAGGACTGCTGGTGTGAATCGGCGTTTCTTCCGTGAAGAATAAATCCGGTCTGTCAAGCGGCAGGTCGCCGTATACTTCATCGGTAGAAACCTGATGATAACGTGTAATGCCGTATTTGCGGCAGGCGTCCATTAAAACGGCAGTACCTTTGATGTTCGTATCTAGAAAGATTTCCGGGTTTTCAATAGAGCGGTCAACATGGCTTTCAGCGGCGAAGTTGACAACGATATCCGGCTTTTCTTCTTCAAAAAGACGGTAAACGGCCTCACGGTCCGTAATGCTTTCCTTTACAAAACGGAAATTCGGGTTGTCCATAACAGGCTCTAACGTTGATAAATTTCCGGCATAGGTTAGGCAGTCTAAGCAGACAATCCTGTAATCCGGGTATTTGTTTAACATATGAAAAATAAAGTTGCTTCCGATAAATCCGGCACCGCCGGTTACAATAATAGTCATAAATCCTCCTTTAGTGCAGTACATCCATATATTTGCCGTCTAAGACATCTTTTAAATACTGTCCGTACTGGTTTTTCTTTAACAGTTCATAAACCTCTAATACATCTTCCTTTGAAATCCAGCCGTTTAAATAAGCGATTTCTTCGAGGCAGGCAATCTTTCTGTGCTGGTGCTGTTCAATTGTTTTTACAAAATTGGTAGCTTCGACAAGGCTTTCGTGCGTTCCGGTATCCAGCCATGTAAAACCCTGTCCTAAAAGCTCGACATTTAACTGGTTTTCTTCCAGATAAATGCGGTTTAAATCAGTAATTTCAAGTTCGCCGCGCGCACTTGGCTTTAAATTTTTAGCGTATTTAACAACGCGGTTGTCATAAAAATACAGGCCGGTAACACAGTAATTGCTCTTTGGCTTTGCCGGTTTTTCTTCAATGGATACGGCTTTGCCATTTTTGTCAAATTCTACAATACCGAACCGCTCCGGGTCGTCTACATAGTAGCCAAAAACGGTGGCACCTCTGCCGCTTTCGGCATTTTCAATCGCGGCTTTTAAACGTTTCTTTAAACCGTGTCCGGCAAAAATGTTATCGCCGAGTACCATGGCAACACTGTCATCACCGATAAATTCTTCACCGATAATAAATGCCTGTGCCAGTCCGTCCGGGCTTGGCTGTTCTTTGTAAGATAAGCGGACACCAAACTGGCTGCCGTCGCGCAGCAGTTCCTGAAAACGCGGTAAATCCTGTGGCGTTGAAATAATTAAAATGTCGCGGATGCCGGCATTCATGAGTACGGACAGCGGATAGTAAATCATCGGCTTATCGTAAACCGGCAGCAGCTGTTTTGAAGTGACCATTGTCAGCGGATAAAGACGTGTGCCTGAACCGCCTGCTAAAATAATTCCTTTCATAAAACCTCCAGTCTTTTGTAGAAACAGTAAATGCTTTGTTCTAAAATCAGGCAAATAAATTTTGTCAATATACCCAGTATAAAAGATGACGTTACGTCACCTTCAAGCTTTTTCCGGAAAATTTTATGAAAGAATTTCTATATTTTATTCCGGCAGATAAAAAGCCCTGCCGATTTTGTAATATGAAAGCCTTTGCAGGTTTTCTTTTCTACAAAGCGGCGGAAATCCTGATAACGTTCTAACAGATACTGGTTTTGGTTGCCGTGGCAGGAAAGAATATATTCAATCAGCGGTGCCGCATCTGTGACATATAAGGCATCGTCATAGAGCTGTGTTGAAATTTCTGAAAAATACGGTGCAAGGAGTTCTGCGCCGTTTTCAAGCCCAAACCTTGCATACAGGGCATCACCGGATAATTGGATACGGCTGTCAAACTCCTGGACGAGTGCCGTGATTTCCTGCATATGGGAAGCACCGTAGGTACTGCATAGAAACCTTCCTCCGGGAACTAATATGCGGGATACTTCACGGCAGACTTTTGCAATATCATCACAGTAAAACAGTACATGATTGGCAATCACAAGGTCAAAGCTGTCTGAGGCGAATGGAATCCGGTGGCAGTCAAATGCCTGAAAAGAAAAGCGGGAATCACTGCCGATACGCCTTCTGACATCACGCAGCATGCCTTCTGAAATATCGGATAAGACTGCGGAAATATTTTGAGGAAGTTTTGCCATATTTTCATTCCAGAGTGTACCGTCCCCACAGCCGATTTCCAGAATGCGCATGCCGTCTGTGATTTTACAGTTGTGGTAAATCCATGGAAACCATCCCGTCTGATTTTGGGAATACATTTCATGCAGACGGATACGGGCAGAAATATTGCTGGCATTCTGATACTGTGTCTTTAAACTCTTTTCCATGCCGGTCAGGTGAATCAGATGCAGCATCTGGCTCCAGTTTACGGTGTGATTTTTGGAAATTTCACGGGAAGTATCCTGAATTGCCTGTTTCACCAGCTGCATCTGTTCGATTTTATCATCAATCAGCTTTAACTGGAGATTTAAGGCATTCTGCATCAGGTGATAGTCGGTATCATTAATCGTCATTTCACGGATATCTTCCAGTGAAAAACCGAGATATTTCAATAATAAAATCTGCTGGAGCCGTACAAAGTCCTCATCGGTATAAAAACGCGCACCGCTTTCATTAATATAAGAAGGTTTTAAAATATTCTGTTGGTCGTAATAGCGGATTGTCCGTACCGATACCTCTGCCATATGTGCAAACTGACCGGACGTATAATAACCTGGAAGCTTCATAATTGATACTCCTTTCCACAGGTATTTTAATGCATACACTTTTTCCTAGACACTATCACATTTTTATAAAAAAAGCAAAGACCTGTGCACCAGCACAAAAAACTTTGTTTTTCAAGACATTGTGAATGGATACAGGAGGTGCTAAACTTTCAATCAGATTCAAACAAACAAAAGCACAACACCGCAGGAAGCGGTAGAAAAGGAGGGGCATTATGGTAATGATTCGGGCGATTATCAGACCGGAGAAAGTAGATGAAACCTTAAAGACACTGGCAGATGCAGGATATCCGGCGGTAACTAAAATTGAGGTATATGGACGAGGCAAGCAAAAGGGCTTACAGGTCGGTTCTGTATTCTATGATGAACTTCCGAAGGAAATGCTGATGATTGTTGTAGACGATGAAGTAGAAGAAAAGGTTTGTTCTTTGATTATCGGAACGGCAAGAACCGGTGAAGGCAATTTCGGTGACGGACGAATTTTTGTAACACCGATTAAGAAAGCCTATACAATCAGTTCAAAGACAGAAGGACTGTAGAAAGGCAGGGAATGTTATGGTAGAAATTATCGCAATTGTGCGGCCAAACAAAACGGCAGAAACCAAACAGGCACTGCTTGACATCGGAAAGCCGGGATTCACATGCGTGAGAGTCAGCGGCAGAGGAAAACAGGCAGTGGTACGGACCTTTATGGACGGTTCGGTCATTACAACAGGATTAAACAATAAGCGGATGTTTATTATAGAAGCAGAAAATGATGATGAACAGCTTATCGTTGATAAATTAATGGCAGTCAACTGCACCGGAGAACACGGTGACGGCAGAATCTTTACAGTGGATTTGCAAAGCTCTTACAGCGTAAGAGAAGGAAAGGTCATGACAATTTAATATATAAAACAAGGAAGCAAAGGGGCTTGACAGGAATAAATCCGTCAGGCTCCTTTTTGTCCGGCTATTTGTTTGTGAGCAAAAACAAATAGCTATGATGAAAAAATTTGCTCGGAAATGAGGATTAGGTATGAAGAAAAAGAAAAAAATTTCAACAGAACGGATTATTTCCGTCTGTGCAGTCATTTTATTTTTTGCCGCATGGTATCTGGTAACGGCACTGGAACTGGTTGACCCGAAGCTGATTCCGACACCGAAGGCAACATGGGATTCATTTGTAGAAGTTTTAACACAAGGATATAAGGGACACACCTTATTACAGCATTTGGGAACCAGTATGGAACGACTTTTAAAAGCCTTCCTGCTTTCCGTAGTAACGGCTGTACCGCTTGGACTTTTAAGTGGTTTTAGTTCCAAAATCAAGGCATTTGTCGAACCGTTTATCGAATTTTACAGACCACTGCCTCCGCTGGCTTACTACACGCTGCTGACACTGGCACTCGGTATCGGTAACAGTTCAAAGATTGCACTGTTATTCTTAGCCTGCTTTGCACCGATTTATGTGGCATGTGTATCGGCAGTCGCAAGAATTAAGGAAGATTATATCAATGCCGCCTATACGGTCGGCGCAACCCGGATGCAGGTGTTCTGGAGTGTGATTTTACCTTCCTGTGCAGCCGAAATCTTTGTTGGATTAAGAACTGCTATTGGTGTAGCATATTCCACACTGGTAGCCGCCGAAATGGTAGCCGCATCTTCCGGTATCGGCTGGATGGTTGTTGATGCAGGCAACTGGTTTAGAAATGACATTATCTTTGTCGGTATTTTCGTTATGGGCTTTACGGGCCTTTTCATTGACTGGATTTTAAAATTCCTTGAAAAGAAGCTGGTTCCGTGGAGCGGCAAGGATTGATAAAAATAGATGACAGAAGCAAAAAACAGGGATTAAAGAAGGGAGAAAACATTATGAGAGTAAAGAGATTGGTAAGTCTGGCATTGGCAGGTATGCTTGCGGCGTCTGTTGCATTAACGGGCTGCGGCAGTAAAAAGGAAGCAACGACATCGGATGGTAAAACCATTGTAAAAATCGGTACACAGCAGATGCCAAACGATGAAGGCATTGCAAAGGCAATGAATTATTTCCAGGAGGAAATGGGTGACAGCGTCAGCGTGGAAATCGTGGAATTTAGTTCCGGCAAAGACGTAAACACCGCCCTGGCGGCAGGAAGCATTGACTTTGGACTGGAGGGTTCTTGTCCGGCTTCGCTTGCAATCGCACAGGATTTAGGCGTGGAATTAATCTGGATTCATGAAGTTTTGGGTGATGTGGAATCCCTTGTTGCAACAGGCACATCAGGGATTAACACCGTAGCGGATTTAAAGGGTAAAAAGGTGGCGGTTCCGTTTGCATCCACAGCCCATTTCTCACTCTTAAAGGCAATGGAAAATGCCGGACTAAGTGCATCGGATGTAACGGTACTGGATATGCAGCCGGATAAAATCTACGCTTCATGGAACAGTGGCGATATTGACGCGGCTTATATCTGGGAGCCGACATTATCCCAGTTATCCAATAAGAAAACTGTAATAACGAGCGGTGAACTTGCAAAAGCCGGATATATGACCTCCAATGTTGAAGTGGTCCGTACAAAGTTTGCAGAAGCACACCCGGATATTGTAGCCGCTTATGTAAAGGCACTTGATAAATCCGTATCCATGTATAAGAACGATGAAAGCACCGCAATCAAGACGATTGCAGAAGCAATGGAACTGACAGAAGACAATGCAAAATTCCAGATGAGCGGTTCGACATGGCTGACAGGCAGTGAACAGATTTCCTCAACGTATCTTGGAACAAGCAGTGCAAAGGGTGCTGTGGTACAGAACCTTTACGACACGGCAGAATTTTTAAAGACACAGGGCAGTATTACAAAAGTACCGGACAAGTCCGTATTTGAAAAGGCAGTGAATCCGAAGTACATTGAAACCGCATTGGGTAAGTAATGTCAGACAGAGAGAGGTGAAGGTTATGGCAAGTGAAATCAAAAGGGAAACGGTCGTTTCCATAAAAGATGCGTATTTAAGATACGCCAGTGAAAAGGGAAGTGTGACAGCACTTGAAAATGTCAATCTGGAAATTGAAAAGGGTGAGTTTATCTGTGTATTAGGCCCGTCCGGCTGTGGCAAGAGTACACTGCTTAAAATCATAGCAGGATTTCATCAGCCGACAGAAGGAACGGCAATGATGGGTGATACGCCGATTACAGGACCGTCTGCAGACCGCGGGGTTGTTTTCCAGACACCGACATTGTATCCATGGTTAAATATTTATCAAAATGTGGAATACGGACCGAAAATGCGTAAAGTTCCAAAAGATGAGCGCGAAGCTGGTGTTAAAAAGTATCTGGAGCTGGTCGGCTTAAAGGATTTTGCAAAGCAGAAGCCGTATGAATTATCCGGCGGCATGAAGCAGAGAGCCTCTCTTGCAAGGGTGCTTGTCAACCAGCCGAAAATGATTCTCATGGATGAGCCGTTTGGCGCGCTTGATGCCTTAACCAGACAGAACATGCAGACGTTAATCCGTGAAATCTGGAATAAGACCGGCAATACGATTTTCCTGATTACACACGATGTCGATGAAGCGCTGGCACTGGCAACAAGAGTAATCGTCATGTCTTCAAGACCGGGACGGATTGTCAAAGAATTTCATACGGATTTTACCTACGACATTGTAGGTACAAATCAGGAAAGTGCAAAATATACACAGGAATATATGCATATCCGTGAGGAAATATTAAGCATTATTAATACGCAGAATGCGGCATTGACGGCAGATGCCATTTAAAACACAAAGCAAAGCGGGCAGAAAATTATTTTTGTCCGCTTATTTGTGCGTATTAAAAAAGTATAAAAAATCTAAAAAAATCCGAAATAAAGCGTTACAAATTCTTATTTTTATGATAAATTATAGTATATATATGCAACAACAGATGTATTGTAGTGACAAAGGGGAGATTCATATGAATAAGAAAGTGTATTGTAAGCGTACAAAAGCGTTTTACAGAATCTTTGCGGCAGCGGCGTGCAGTCTGCTGCTGGCAGGGTGTCAGGCACAGAAGCCGGACGATTATGCAACCAATCAGGGCTATTCTGATAACAGTACCGTATCGGTACAAAATACCACAGGCATTACCAAAGAAAATATCAAAGTCGGGGTCATTCATTTGTCTGATCCGGCAGAGGGAAGCGGCTATACCTATACACATGATTTAGGGATTCAGGGGATGCAGCAAAACCTCGGACTTTCAGATGACCAGATTATACGCAAAATCAATGTCGATGACAGTGATGCACAAAAGACACGCACTGCGATTCAGGAGTGTATTGATGCGGGCTGTAATATCATATTTTCCACAAGCTGGGGCTATATGCAGACCACCGCAGAAATGGCGGAACAGTATCCGTCTGTGTATTTTTCACACGGCACGGGCTATTTAAGCAACGGTAAAAATTTTAACAACTATTTCGGAAAAATCTATCAGCCGCGGTATTTAAGCGGAATTGTGGCAGGCGTGAACACCAAAACCAATAAAATCGGCTACGTTGCCGCAATGGATTCTTCCAATTCAGAAGTTACGGGCGGTATTGATGCTTTCGCACTGGGTGTATATTCTGTCAATCCGGATGCACAGATTTACGTTAAGGTAACAAACAGCTGGTACAGTCCTGAAGCGGAAAAAGCCGCCGCAGCGACATTGCTTGATATGAACTGTGATGTGATTACACAGCATTGTGACACGCTTTATCCCCAGACACTGGCACAGGAGCGGGGCGTTTACAGTATCGGTTATAATTCGGATATGAGTAAAAATGCGCCAAATGCCTGTTTATGTAGTGTCATCTGGAACTGGAGTGCTTATTACACCTCTGCGGTACAGAGTGTTCTGGACGGAACGTGGGACGGCAGTAATTATTACGGCGGCATGAATGAAAATCTGGTCAGCATTACGGAACTGGCAGATTTTTGTGCGACAGGGACAAAACAGAAGGTGGACGAAGCCAAACAGCAGATTTTATCCGGGAAAAACGGTGTGTTTGACGGTGTCATTGAAACCAATACGGGAGAAACCGTAGGCGAACAGGGTAAAACACTGGATGCCGCAACGATTACCGGCAAAATCAATTGGTACTTTAAAACCGTTCACGTTGTCGAATAGGGGGAATTACAGATGAGTATTAAAAAGAAAATTTTATCCATTACCATTATACCGGTGCTGCTTTTAGGCATTGTATCCATTTTTTTAACCTTTACCACGGTAAAAGGTGCATTAATCAATCAGATTGAGGAAGCGCTAAAAGGCACTGCGGCGGCGACACTGGCGGCATATGACCAGAATACGGGCGATTACATACAGACCAGCAATGGCGATATCTGGAAGGGCAGCTATAACATTTCCAAGTCGGAAAGTCTGGTAGACCGTATCAAAAAGAACACGGATATGGATGTCACATTTTTCTATGGAAACGAACGGATTATGACTTCGGCTGCGGACTCGGATGGAAACCGCATTTTAGGTTCACCGGCGGGCGATGTGATTATTACAAAGGTTCTGCAAAACGGCGAAGAATATTTCAGCGAAAACGTATCATTAGAAGGAAATATAAATTATGGCTATTACATGCCGGTTTATCAGAATGGTTCGGACAGTGAGATTATCGGCATGGTCTTTGTCGGTACGGATAAGGCGCAAAAAGATGCGGTCATCAACAGGATTCTTGGCAGTATTGTTATGGCGGTGATTGTGATTATGCTTGTGTGTATTGCATTTGCCATGAAAATGGCATTGTCTATGAGCAGTAATATCCAAAGCAGCATCCAGGTTGTTGAGGAGCTGGCACAGGGCAACTTAAAAGTATGGGTCGATGAAAAACTGCTTGCAAGAAAAGATGAAATTGGTGCACTCTCGAAAGTAACGATTACACTCCGTGATGCCATGCAGTCCGTTATCTGTGAAATTTCGGAAAATGCCAAGCATTTGTCAGAGGCATCGGATGTGCTGGGGATGGCAGCAGACACCACCAACGGCACGATGACACAGGTAAAAGATACTGTGGCAATGATTGTGGATAATTCGGCACAGCAGGCAGAAAATTCCAAGAATACTTCGGCACAGATGCAGATTATGGGTGAAAATATCACGCAGACGACACAGGAAGTCGGCGTGTTAGACGAAAATGCACAGGCAATGCAGCAGTCCGGTCGCAGGGCGGCAGAAACGCTGTTAAATCTCATGAAAATCAATGACGAAGTGGAGCATACAATAAAAGAAGTACAGGAGCAGACGAACAGAACGAATGACTCCGTCAATAAAATTTACGAGGCAACGGCACTGATTACGTCGATTGCGGAAGAAACCAATCTGTTAAGCCTGAATGCTTCGATTGAGGCGGCAAGGGCAGGAGAAAGCGGCAGGGGCTTTGCCGTGGTTGCCGATCAGATTAAAAAGCTGGCAGACCAGTCCAACGAATCGAGCCGTGAAATCGGTGAAACTACGCAGGTACTTATGGAGGATTCTGCAAAAGCCGTGGAAAATATGCAGCAGATGCAGCAGATTCTACAGAATCAGAGTGAAAGCATGCAGGCGACCCAAAATATTGTGGAAGAGGTGCTTTCGGGTATTGGGGAATCCATGCAGGGTATCGGACAGATTAAAAGCAGTACACAGCGGCTTGACAGCTCCCGCAGTGAAGTCGTGGAAGCCGTGTCGGCGCTCTCTGAACTTGCCGGAAACAACATGGAAGGCACGAAAAAGACATATAATGAAACAGAAGCGGTTGCAGGAACATTTAAACAGGTCTATGAAAGTGCCGAACAGCTCCGTCAGATTGCCGAACAGCTTGTACAGAGCATTGATTATTTCAAAATGTAAAAAAGAGGTTGAATTTCACACAGTAATGTGCTAAACTCAGCAATAAATAAAAAAGACAAACCGTTGAATAAGAGTAGTAGCATGAGCGTAAGAGATTACAGAGAACTGCATGTGGTGAGAAAGCAGTATTTCCGGTTCATGTGAATGGACTTATGAGGGCAGCCTGAAATGATAGTAGGAGCTGACGGAAACTCTAACCGTTATGATGAGAGCATATCGTCTGACTGTAGTAATCGCCGATTTGACGGACTATAGAATGACCGTATGTGAGATTTCCATACAGGTGGCGTGCAGAAAAGATTTCTGTTCCTTTAGGGAACGGAAATCTTTTTTTGCTTTATTTCGGTTTGTAACAAAAAGAAAAGAGGAAAGACCATGAAGGAAAAGACACAAAACGCAGGCAGAGGCGCATCCCTTGCAATGGGTGTTGCATTTGTCGGATTCACAACACAGTTTGGCTTAATTCCGCTGGTTAAGACGGGTTATTCTTATATCGGTTATGCAACGCTGATTGTGATTGTGATACCGTTTATTGTCCATATGATTGTAGGCTGCGTGAAAAAACAGCCGGTCATGGGCAGCGAAGCAGCTGAAAATTAAAAAACTGATACGTGTTTTGCGGGCATGAAAATGTCTGCGGAAAGGATAGAATCATGAAATTAGAAAATTATGAATTACATTTACCGAGTTATTCTGTAGGAAAAGAGGTCTATAACCAGATTGGAAAAATCTGTAAACCATACGGCACAAAGGTGCTTGTAATCGGCGGTAAAAAGGCGCTTTCTGCGGCATTTGACAAAATCAGTAAAAATGCGGCGGACGGCGGGCTGGATATTATCGGAAAAGAAATTTACGGAACAGACTGCACGTATGAGGCAGTAGAACGCCTTGCCGCACTGACGTCATTTCAAGAAGCCGATATGGTGTTTGCCGTGGGCGGTGGAAAGGCAATTGATACCTGCAAATGTCTGTGTATCGAGTGTGAAAAGCCGGTGTTTACATTCCCGACAATCGCTTCCAACTGTGCGGCATGTACTTCTGTTTCAATTATGTATCATGAAGACGGCACATTTTTCAAACCACATTTCTTTACACATCCGGCAGCTCACGCATTTATCGACACACAGATTATTGCCGCAGCACCGTACCGTTATCTGTGGGCGGGTATCGGCGACACGTATGCGAAAAATTACGAAGCTGAGATTTCTTCACGCGGTGAAAAACTGCCGCATTATACGGAGGTCGGGGTCGGATTTTCCAAAATGTGCCTGACACCGATGCTTGAATACGGCAGACAGGCATTGGAGGATAATAAAAAGGGTGTTGCAACCGAAGCACTGGAGCAGGTAGTTTTAGCGATTGTGGTTACGACAGCGATTGTATCCATTTTCCTTACAAGGGACTTTACACCGGATTACAACAGTGGTCTGGCACATGCCTGCTTTTATGCGCTGACGGCATATCCGGTCATTGAAAAAGAACATCTGCACGGCGAGGTTGTCGGATTCGGTGTACTGTATGCCCTGCTTGTAGACGGACAGCAGGAGGAATTTGAAAAAATTTATGCGTTAAATAAAGAGCTGGGACTTCCGGTGCGCATTGCCGATATCGGCATTACCGAGGAGCAGTTCTTTGAAACCATGGACAGGATTCCGCAGATGTCCGATATTCGCCATTATCCATATGCAGTGACAAAGGAAATGCTGATGCAGGCATATGAAACGATAGAACAGCTGCCAGTATAAAATGTCGGAATATTCATAATAAAATATACAATTTATAGAAAAGAATGAAAATAATTAAAATTTATTTGAAAAAAGTATTGACAAATAATAACCTGCGTGTTAATATACAATCACAAACAAACAAGAACTTCAAACATAAGAGTTCTTAAAAGGAGGTTGATTCCAATGCAGAACGAAGGAATACACCTACAATATGAGAGTGGTAAGGCATAGCAGTTCCCTCGCAAGAATACCTTTACCGATATAACAAATGGAAGATTCCTATAAAGAGATAGGAAAAGAAGGAAAAGGTAATACAGGCTGGCACTCATATTGAAGATTTACCACAACAATAATATGAAAGATTTCAGATTTGTGTAAAGAAACAAATACTGAAAAGGTATCAAAAATATACGACCGGAACACTTCTGATACCAGTAAAAGATTTTGGTTATCAACGAAATCAAAGTCAATGAAGATGCAGAAGTAAAAGGAAACTATATTTCAGATATCTTGAAACTGTCAGAACCCGTGAAAGATGACAGAAAGAAGCTTCATATTATCCGAATGAAACAGATTCAATGAAAGCAATTTCAAGGAATCAGGTATCATTCAAAAAAATGTATCAATGTTCTAAGTAAGAAAACAAAAAGGAAGATTTTTTAAAGAAAAGATTCCAAAAAGAAAACTTACGAGCAGGGAATAAAAAGGTGATGTTGCCTTTGTACAATCAGAACAGATTTCATCGAAGAAATTGAAAAATGAAGTAAAATTCATAAAATCAATGAAGAATCGAAGAAAAAGGAGTTTAAAATTGGATAACGCAGAGTCTTAGAACGGCCGTTGTATCAAACATTCGTAGTTGGTATGACGGTCGTTCATTTTGCTCATTTTGCATTAAAAAGCATGAAAAAGGAATAGTGCCAAAACGGCGGGAATATAGTATATAGCGTGAAAAAATGCCGGTGTAATTATTTTTTGCATTGGAATTTGGTTCTTATGAAACAAATCTGCGCGGTAAAAATCTAGTATTTGTGGATTGGAGAGGTGTATGAAACTGCTGTGGAGGTCGGGACGCAGGCGCGGTAAAGCTGATGGCAAAGAAAAGGAAAAAGACATTAGGGAAAGCAGGAAACCATGGTCGGGGATAACGGCACAGAAAGTAAGTATCGTGGCAGTGCTGTTTTTAGTAATGTATGCGCTGGGAGCGCTGACAGCAAAAAAGGCGGAGAGTGTCGGTGTGTCGGCATTACTGCATGAAAAAAGTGAAAACTGGGGACTGGGTTTTGGCACGGAAGGAAAGCCGCCGACAGGAAATGCGAGTGCAGAGGAATTAAAAAAATACAATGCGTATTTTATCGGGGATACAACACAGAATACGATTTATCTGACATTTGACTGCGGCTATGAAAACGGCAATACAGAGCCGATTTTAGATGCGTTGAAAAAACATGATGTAAAGGCGACCTTTTTTGTGGTCGGAAATTTTCTGGAAACCAGCCCGGAGATAGTCAAACGGATGATTGCGGAGGGGCATACGGTCGGCAATCATACCTATCATCATCTGGATATGTCATCCATTTCAAGCATGGATGCCTTTAAAAAGGAAACGCAGGACGTTGAAAATCTGTTTGAGCAGATTACAGGGACACCGATAACAAAATTTTACCGTCCGCCGCAGGGCAAATACAATATTGAAAACTTAAAAATGGCGCAGGAGCTTGGCTACCACACGTTTTTCTGGAGTCTTGCTTATGTGGACTGGTATCAGGATAAACAGCCGACAAAAGACGAAGCGTTTGGCAAGCTGCTTAAAAGAATACACCCCGGCGCAATCGTACTGTTACATTCCACGTCTTCGACAAATGCGCAGATTTTAGACGAATTGTTGACCAAGTGGGAAGAAATGGGCTATACTATAAAACCGTTGACAGAACTGGCTGGCGCAGCAACATGACACATAATAAATGTATTGTTTGACAAAACTTTAGGAAAAATGTTTGGCGAAGCCGGGTGAAGCGTGTAAAGATATAGATTTATGCGTGTACAGACAAAGAAAGAGAGTAAGATGAAGAAAAATGGGAGGAAACAAAACGTGAATACGAAAGAGTATGAAACAAAGGAGCTGCTTTCACGGTTTGCACCGTATTATAAGCCGCATATGGGGACGCTCTGCATGGATTTATTCTGTGCGGCGCTGACAACAATCTGCGAGCTTGTGCTTCCGCTGATTATGCGTTATATTACCAACGAAGGAATCCGGGATCTTGCGGCGTTGTCCGTAAAGACCATTCTGATGTTGGGTGCATTGTATCTGGTACTGCGTATTATTGATGGTATTGCCAATTATTATATGGCATATACGGGGCATGTTATGGGTGCAAAGATTGAAACCGGTATGCGTAAAGATGCATATGCGCATTTGCAGAAGCTGTCTGATACGTATTATAACAATACGAAAGTCGGTCAGATTATGGGGCGGATTACCAACGATTTATTTGATGTTACCGAATTTGCGCATCACTGTCCGGAGGAATTCTTTATTGCGGCGATTAAAGGTGTGGCAGGCTTTGCAATTCTTGCAATGATTAATCTGTGGCTGACACTGATTATTTTTGTGATTGTGCCGGTTATGGTTCTATCCTGTATGAAGCTGAACCGCAAAATGAAAAAGGCATTTGCGGCACAGCGGTATCAGATTGGTGAATTAAATGCGCGTATTGAAGATACCTTGCTGGGTCAGAAGGTTGTGAAGGCTTTCACAAATGAAGATATGGAAAATCAGAAGTTTGATGCGGATAACCACAGCTTCTTTGGGATTAAAAAAGAAACGTATAAATATATGGGCGCATTCCAGACCACAACCAGAATGTTTGACGGTGTGATGTATCTGGCAGTTGTGGTTGCCGGCGGTATTTTTATGGTTAGAGGCATGATTCTGCCGGGCGATCTGGTTGCGTATATGCTGTATGTAACGACATTTATTGCAACAATCCGCAGAATCATTGAATTTGCCGAGCAGTTCCAGCGCGGCATGACGGGAATTGAGCGCTTTTTACAGATTATGGACGCCAAAATCGACATTTTTGACGAGCCGGGTGCAGTCGAATTAAAAGATGTAACAGGAGATATTACATTTAAAGATGTAAGCTTTGAGTATCCGGATGACCACAATCAGGTCTTTGAAAATCTGAATCTGACGATTCGTCCGGGCGAAAAGGTTGCCATTGTCGGACCGTCAGGCGGTGGAAAGACGACACTTTGTAACCTGATTCCGCGTTTTTATGATATTGATTCCGGCGAAATCAGCATTGACGGTAAAAATATTAAATCATTTACGTTAAAGAGCCTGCGCCAGCAGATTGGCATTGTACAGCAGGACGTCTATCTGTTTTCGGGCACGGTGTATGACAATATTGTATACGGCAGCTTAAATGCGACAAAGGAACAGGTTATTGAAGCCGCAAAGCTTGCCGGGGCAGATGGATTTATCAGGGAACTAAAAGACGGCTATCAGACCTATATCGGAGAACGAGGTGTGAAGCTTTCCGGCGGACAAAAACAAAGAATCAGCATCGCAAGGGTATTTTTAAAGAACCCGGCGATACTGATTCTGGATGAAGCGACCTCGGCGCTGGACAATGAAAGCGAGTATGAGGTTGCTAAGTCGTTAGAGAAGCTGTCAAAGGGCAGAACAACGATTACCATTGCACACCGCTTATCCAGTATCCGCAATTCGGACAGAATCTTAGTGCTTACGCAGGAAGGCATTGCCGAAGAAGGAAACCACGAAGCACTTATGGAAAAGAAAGGCATTTACTACCAGTTCTATACCATGGCGGACCGGCTGAAATAGCGGCGATGTCAGAAGCGGAACCGGTCACTTCATTCTGCATAACGGATAAGCCTTCGGTTACGGTGGCGTTTGGTTCAAGCTGTTTTATCGTAGTTATCTTATATTTTACACATGTTTCGGATTTTCGCGCAGGGCACTTTCTACATATTCCATAATGTAGTAGTTGTCCTCCGGCATCTGGCAGCCGACGATATACGTGCCTTCATTTTCAGAAGAACGGATAATTCGGCCTTCCAGTACGGAATGAGCGGTCAGTGCAAAGTTATCAATGGCAATGGAAATGTCACGGCCCTTGGCAGAGGCAAAGAACGGGTCTTTTACCAGAAGGGCAAAACCGTTTGCACTGATATTGTCTAACTGACCCTTAAAGGTTTCACCGGAATTTTTCACGGTAATCGTACAGGTATTGGAAATATCCATGCGTGGATATTTCCGGCGGTTTATAATCTGCGGACGGCTGGTAATCTGAATACGGTAAGTTTCTTTCGCAGCTGTTTTACCGCTGTCAGACTGAATCTTGGCATGGCTCCAGCAGTAAAGAACATTACCGACAGTAACCTGTACGGTACATGCTGCCGGTTTTGGCAGGCTGAGCTTCTTTTCAAGAGAGGCAAAAAGCGTATTTTCAACCTGTTCCAGTAATTCACCGTGGTATTCAATGTCTTTAGAAGAAGCATCATCATGAACGGTTACGGTCATCTTCATGCCGCGCTTTACATCATCAATGCCCATGAAACCGCCGATACCCAGTTCGCACATTAAATCCTGGATAACATCTTCAATGTTGTTGATATTCAGAGCCGTTTCTTCATATTTACTGCTCATGCGTTTGGTCGTTTCGTCAGAGTCGGAAATGCAGTTGGTCATGACATTTACAATATCAGTAACGTTTTCCATGTTGGAAACCAGCTGGCGGTTGGAATTTTCCACTTCTTTAATAGCGGTGTCAATAACCTGGATATGTTCACCCAGCTGTGAAGAATCCGCAGTAATTTTACCGACATTTTCGCCGGTTAAGGTTACTTTTTCAAGGGTCAGCTGAATCAGTTTCAAGGTCTGTTCGATAGAAGATGTCATTTTTTCTGAAATCTCATCCAGACGGGTTAAGGCATCCTGAATCTGACCGGATGAAGATTTGGTTTCGGTACTTAATGTGCGAATCTGTTCGGCAACGACCGCAAAGCCTTTTCCGGCTTCGCCGGCACGGGCAGCTTCAATCGAAGCATTTAAGGCAAGCAGATTGGTCTGGCTTGAAATGCTGTCAATCGTACCGGTTTCTTCTTTTACTTTTTCAAATTCTGATTTGAATTCCTGTAAAACATTTTCAACTTCGCCAGACAGTTCAGACATCGTTCCGGCAGTTTTTACCAGTTCGTCAAGGTCTGTGGAACTGGTCTGTGCATGTGTAACGGATTCAGCTGTTAAGGAAACCATTTCGTTGATTAATGCAACAACGTGTTCCACCTGTGCATTAATATCACCGGTCATATCGGTGGAGGAGGTGGTATGCTGCTGTAATTTTCCGTTGTTGTCAGTTAATTCATTCATGCTGAGTAAAACAACGTCAGAGCCGTGTTTGTTTTCAGAAGCCAGTTCACGGACAACGGTAATACCGTTCATAATGGTATTGCTGGCAGTTTTTACCTTTTCAACGGTTGAGATGACACGCTGTAAGTCAGCCTTGATACTGTCGGTTAAAGCCCCATCAGATTCGTTTAAATGGCGGATAGACAGCACGTAGCAGATATAACATAAAACAATGCAGGATACCTGTAGCTGGTAATTTTTTATATCAGCCGCAGAGTTGCAGCCAAGTACGACACCGCGGTATAAGGCGCTGCCGATGATGACAAGCGTATTGGCGATGCCGCAACGAATCATAAAGCTGCGGTTCTTGTAAAGAACCAGAAGGCTTGTGACAGGAAGCACATAGGTAAATGCAATTGGTGAAGCTGTTGTGCAGGATACAAAGGTATAAAAGATACCGTATCCGATAACAAGATCATATTTGTACAAATCAGTTGATTTTCCTTTTAGCCGCAGCAGAATATCGCCGATAAAGAAAGGAACCCAGCATAATACTACAAAAATAATGTAATTAGAAAACGGATACAGGCCGTTTGCGGCATCGGAGCCATAGTTGGCTGTGAGTAAAAGTGCAAAGACCAGCCAGATTCTGCGGGCTTTGATGTTGGCTTTTTCTTTGAAAACATTTTCATCATAGTTCATAAGTGTCATCTCCTGTTCTAGTATTTTTGAAGGAAATCAATCATGGATTTCATTGTCTGTAAACTTTCGTCAAGTTCCGGTTCAAATACGCTGAAAGCGTGTGTAAGCTTCGGATTTTTCGGAAAATTCAGTAAATCATGCGGCACCTGGTAACGTGCCAGTGCTTTTTCAAATTGTAACGTGTAGCGTTTTAAGTAATCGTTGTGGCTGGTTACCAGAAAACACGGCGGAAGTGCCTTTATAATATCAGGGTGTTCGGGATTTACAAACGGCGCAAAGGCACTCTTTTTGTAATTCTTTCCGTAAAGATACTTTGGAAGAAACAACCCGATTTTATCCTTTTTTGTTGTATAAAACATGCCACTGATGAGTCCCAGCGCATTGATATGTAAAGAAGACGGAGTGACTTTGGCAGCTTTTGCTGCGGCAGGGGCATGCTGCAGGGCAGCAGTGTAGGTTAAAAGACACGCACCGCCACTGTCTCCGACTGCATATACATGGGACAGATCACCGTTATCGGAAGAAATCCGCGTTTTTAAAAAGTCCATGGCACAGGCTAAATCCTGACACTGGTCGAAAAATGAACAGTCCGGTATCAGACGGTATTCCACGCTGTAGACTAAAAAACCAAGTTCGCTTAACCGCATGCAAAATAACCGGTTAAATTCTTTGCTGCCAAGTAAAAGTCCGCCGCCATGCACATTTACAATTACCGGGAGAAGTTCGCCGTCCTGTTTTTTCGGGCGGTAACAGTCCAGACGGTGTGAATCGCAGATGTGTGATTTACTGCTTTGCAGTGGGAAGTCCGTGTCCAAAGAAGTGTTGTCTTTTGCGGCAGAGCCGTCTGTCATATAAGGAATGTTTTTTATCTCTGTGACAGTATCCGGGAAAGTAAGTGTTAAATTCCGTTCGGCAGACGATTTCTCAAAGTCTTTTCGCTGTTTATAAAAATTTCTTATCATAAAGTCACTCATAGCAGTCTCCTATCATGGCCAGGGGGTTTTACCATGGCATCATATCATTATTTTAAGATATTTTTGAGGGCTTTTCAACAAAATAATGAAAATGATATCTTTTGATGGTGTCTGCGGGAATTAGTAGTCTTTTTTGATAAATTATGGTATACTTCTTAATAAAGAACTATGGCTGACTTACTAAAAGGAGAAATGTTTATGGAAAATTATAATGAAGCCTTTTTCAGGGCGAAGACGAACAAAAGAGCAAGCATAACATGGGTGCTTCTGCTGATCGTTGCGTGCATTTATTATGGCATCAAAGTCGGCACCGGAACACTGACACCGGGCTATTACGCAGCATTTGCGATTGTGGGCTGGGCAGTCTATATTGTCGGACAGGCACTGTTGTTTATTAAAGGAATGGATTTTAAACCGTATAAATGGATTGTGGGACTGGGATATCTTGCATTTTATTCGGTCATTGCATGGACGGCACTCGACCAGATTTCATATGTGTTTATCCTGCCGTTAATTTCAATTCTGATTTTATACAAAGACCCGAAGTTTATCCGCACGATGATGTGGATTACACTTTTTGTACTGATTTCAAGTAATGCTTATAAGGGGCTGGCAAAGGGCATGATGGATTATATGGCAAGTCCTGAATGTGCATTACAGCTGGTCATAGTAATTGGTTGTTATGTTTGTACCAATATGGCAATCAAACATCTGGTAGAATCCGATGGGGCGCTTACGCAGTCTATTAAAAGCAACTTAGAGCGCGTTGTCCGTACCGTAGAACAGGTTAAGGATGCAAGTAATGCCGTTGTAGACGGTGTAACGGTTGTCCGTGAACTGGCAGACGAGAACAGAACGGGTGCCAATGATGTTATGAAGGATATGCAGAATCTCGATGCCAACAACGGTGTCTTAAATGAAAAGACCCTTTCTTCCATGGAGATGACAAAGGTCATTGATACACAGGTCAAAGGTGTGGCTGACCTGATGGAACAGGTAGTAGACCTGATCGGGGCATCGGTTGAACATGCCAATGTGAGTGCGGGTGAACTGGTAGAGGTTGTGGAAACAACCAATAAGATGGCAGACCTTTCAAAACAGGTTGAACAGATTCTGGAAGATTTCAAGAAAGAATTTGAAAATGTAAAAGAAGAAACCAGTACAATTGAGGGCATTACCTCAAAGACCAATTTACTGGCGTTAAATGCTTCCATTGAAGCGGCAAGAGCCGGAGAAGCCGGAAAGGGCTTTGCGGTTGTAGCTAATGAAATCCGTAATTTGAGCAGCGGCACACAGGCATCTTCTAACAGTATCATGGAAGCGCTTTCCCATCTGGAAGAAACATCCCAGAAGATGCTTGAATCCATTGCGGAAACCATTGAACTAATTCAGGTTAATATTGAAAAGGTATCCAATGTTAATGAAAGTGTAACCAATATTACACAGGATGCGACAAGCCTTGGAGAAAATATCAAGGTTGTAGACAGTGCCGTTAAAGAAGTGGAAAGTTCAAACCGCACACTGACAGAGAATATGAATCAGGTCGGTGAAGTCATGGAAGTCATGACACAGAGCATCAGCGGTGCAGAACTGACGACAAAGACAATGTTAAGCAAGTACGAAGCCAGCGCAAAGAGTGCCATGGATATTGAAGGTGTAGTTGGTAAGCTGATGCGTGAACTGGGTGTTGGCGGATTTATGGGTGTTCAGGATATTAAACAGGGCATGAAGATTTCTATTGCTTTTGGGGATGCTGGCGGTAAGAAAGATGAATATCTGGGTGAAGTCGTAGACTGTATTGATAAAGATATTTTTGTAACACTGGATAGTAAGAGCGGACAGGCAGTTGATAAGCGTGACAGAAATGCGTTCTGCCGGTTAAATATTGTTGTGGATAATGTATTGTACTGCTGGGAGCACGTAGCAGTACAATACAGCAGACATGGCGAAAAGGGTCAGTTTAAGCTGAGCATTGAAACCAATCCACAGGTATTTAACAGAAGAAAATATCCGCGTATGCCGCTGGATAACAGATGTACAATCCGTATCAGCGGACAGGATACAGCTTATGACGGCAAGATGGTCAATATCAGTGCCAATGGTTTCGCATTTTCAGTAAACGATTCTGTATTTGAGCGTGCGAAGGGCAAAAATGTTACACTGGACGTTCAGGGCTTTGATGTGTTAGGCGATAAACCGCTGGAAGGCTGTGTTATCCGTTGTTCTAATAATGATGGAGAATATATTATCGGCTGCAGAATGCCGGAAGACAGCGAAGCAATTAAGGATTATGTAAGTAAGAATTACTGCGAATAAGATGCAGTACAAGCAGGATAACCCTCTGTTTACAGATATTGGTTTATAAAAAACTAGTGTGAACAGATGGCTTAGGTTTGTATAAATATTCACATTTTCCACATACTAACTCCAAAGCTAATATATAGCAAAAAGAGCGGCTTTATTGATTTGAACAGACATAGATTAATAAAGCTGCCGGCCCAAATATAGCATTGGAGGAAAGCAGATTATGAAAGCGACAGGCATTGTAAGAAGAATCGATGATTTGGGGAGAATTGTCATTCCCAAAGAAATCAGAAGAACGCTTCGCATCCGGGAGACAGACCCGCTTGAAATATTTACCGATAAAGAGGGTGAGATAATCTTAAAAAAATATTCACCCATCGGAGAGCTGGGGGCTTTTGCCAAAGAGTATGCGGAGTCGCTTGCGCAGACAACAGGGCATACCGTCTGCGTTTCGGACCGCGACCAGATTATTGCGGCAGCAGGTCCGGATAAAAAGGACATGATAAAAAAGAATATCACGAAAAAAATGGAGCAGCTTTTAGATAACAGAAGCACACTTGTTGCGGCAAGCGGGGACAGGGAGTTTGTGCCGGTTGCGGAGAATCTGGAAGAAGAATATAAGGAACAGGCATTAAGTCCGATTATCTGTGCCGGGGATGTACTCGGAGCAGTGATTATTACGACAAAAGACGGTAAAATACATTTTACGGATACTGAAAAAGCACTGGCTGCTGCAGCAGCTGATTTTTTAGGAAGACAGATGGAATCTTGATTGTGGAATTTAAGGGAGTATAAAAAACAGATGAAAAATCAAGAGTATTTAAAAGAAACGTATGAATGGAAGGACCTGCTGGCAATTGTGCATAAGCTGCGCCAGCCGGACGGCTGTCCGTGGGACAGCACGCAGACCTATGAGAGCATGAAAAAATGTGTGACCGATGAAGCCGCAGAGGTTGTGGAAGCCGTAGACAACGAGGATTTTATCAATCTGAGGGAAGAACTCGGCGATTTAATGCTTCAGGTGCTGATGTATGCGGAAATTGCGCAGGAACGGCAGGAATTTACACTGGATGATGTTATTGACGAACTGGCAAAGAAACTGGTCAGAAGACATCCGAATGTATTTGGCGATGAAGAAATGTCAAGGACACCCGGTGAAGGATTAAGCGTGTGGAAACGCGTTAAAAAAGAAGAAAAGCTGGGACGGTTAAAAGAGTACGAAAAGATGTATGAACAGGGGAAAATCCCTTTAAAGGCACTTGAAAAACAGCGGGAGAAATGCCGCATTTTAGAGGCACAGGAAGGCGCAGAGTAGGCGTGCGTTGGCATTTTTACTAAATTTTTGACGGGATTTCATTACAAAACCCTTGAAATGCCGTGAAAATGCCTAAAATAGGCGGTTTGTATTGACAAAAGCTGTAAAAAAGTTTATAAATGATTTTGTTGGGGAAATCCAATAGAAATATACTGATTGAGGAGAGAAATTCACATGAATAAGACTGAGTTAGTTGCAGCAATTGCTGACAAGACTGAATTATCTAAAAAAGACAGCGAAAAGGCATTAAAGGCATTTATCGATGTTGTAGGCGAAGAATTAAAGAAGGGCGAAAAAATCCAGTTAGTTGGTTTCGGTACTTTTGAAGTAACTGAAAGAGCAGCAAGAACAGGTAAGAACCCACAGACAGGCAAGGAAATTAAGATTGCAGCTTGCAAGGCACCTAAGTTTAAGGCTGGTAAGGCTTTAAAGGATGCTGTAAACGCTTAATTTAAGGCAAAAGAGAATCTAAGGCTGCCGTGCCGCCGATTGTATAATCGCGGGTGCGGCAGTTTTTTCATATGTGCGCCTGGCGGGGCTGCCGCCGGGATACAGCAAAAAGGAGCAGCGATGAGATTAGATAAATATTTAAAGGTATCCAGACTGATTAAGCGCCGTACCGTGGCAAATGAGGCGTGTGATGCGGGCAGGGTTGTGATTAACGGAAAAGTGGCAAAGGCATCGGCAGATGTAAAAGCCGGTGACGTGATTGAAATCGCATTTGGCAATAAGTCTGTGAAAGTCCGTGTAACCGATGTAAAGGATACTGTCAAAAAAGAAGAAGCAGCAGATATGTTTGAATATCTGTAGGCGGTTCTGAAATCATGCGGGCAGACATATACTGATACAATCAAGTATCAGGATGGAGGCCGTTATGGAAGAAAAAGTAAAACAGAAGCGTCTGCATAAAATGCACATGGAAAACCGCAATAAGCTGGAAATGACGGGTATCGTCGATGTCATTTCTTTTGATTTAAATAAAGTTATTCTGGAATCCGACTGCGGCATGATTACGATTAAAGGTGCAAATCTGCATGTCAGCCGGCTGTCCGTGGAAAAAGGAGAACTGGATATTGACGGTACGATTGAAAGCTATGCCTATTCCGAGGTAAATTCCTATGCCAAAAAGGGAGAATCCATGCTTGGAAGGCTGTTTCGATGATTGCAAAACTAATCTGGTGGGAGGGCAGGACATTATTGTCGGCACTCTTTTTAGGAATGGTGCTGGCATTAGAATATGACTGTATCCGTATCTTCAGACGCGTAATCCGTCATAAAAATATATGGGTGATGTCGGCAGAAGATATTTTGTACTGGATATATGCGGCAGTTACCGTATTTTGCATGACCTATGAAGTAAATGACGGTATTTTAAGAGGTTTTCTGGTGACAGGTTTTTTGGCAGGGGCGGTTTTATACCGGTATGCATTTGGCACATTTTTTGTAAAATACACTACAAAATTCATAAATTTATGTTTAAAGCCATTGAAAAAAGCACTCTGTTTGATTAAAATAGGAGTACATAAAATAACAGGCTGCATCAAAGCGGCGGCTGTAAGGAAAAGGGGGCAGGGCAATGAAGTTTGAAACACGCAGGGAAAGAGAAACAAGAAGAAAGCGGCAGAAACAGTCAGCAATTTTAGGCATGGTGCTTGCATTTGCCCTTGTCATGATTATGGGCGCTGTGATCTGGAGCGGCAAGCGGACACTGGAAAAGCAGAATAAAGAATATCAGGCACGCGTGGCACAGTTGCAGGAGCAGGTGGAAGAACAGCAGAACCGGTCTGATGAGATTGATGAATATAAAAAGTATATCCAGACCAAAAAATTTGCCGAAGAAGTTGCAAAGGATAAATTCGGTATGATTTATCCGGATGAACTGGTATTTAAACCGGAAAACTAATAAAATATTGTGACAGGTTACACTACCTGACAAAAACTGCACAAAACAGCGTCTATAATAGGCAGAAAAATGCCAGAAGCAGGAGGGGCTGTATGAGTGAAAGGGTGCAGGATTATGTAGTGGACTATTCCGTAACAAAGCTGGAGGAAACCGCCAGGACATTCAGACGTCTTGGCGAAGCGTATGAAAACGCTTCGGAACCGCAAAAAAGCGGTACCGGAATTTCCAAACAGCTTTTTTTAGTTGCGGATGTACTGGAAGAATGTATGACCATGTATGTGCATACGGAAGACGGAAAAAAAGATTTTGTCAGGGAACTGACACGCAAATGTTTCGTGAACGGGATACGCATAAAAAACGTACAGCATTTGTCAAAAAAAAATGGCAGAAATGCCATTGTGTTTCAGGCAAGGACTGTGGGCAGAAGCTGTGTGGCAGCAAAAAAAGTTGTTCCGGTGCTTACGGAAGTGCTGCGGAGCGGATATTATCCGGATGATTCCAACCGCCGGATTATCAATGAAGAATATCATCAGTACATTTTTATTCAGGAAGACCGGTTTAAACTGCTCAGTGGTGTGGCAAGAATGAATAAGGGGAAAAGTCATTTTAATGGGGATAACTTTCTGATTTCGCGGTTAGAATGTGGAAAAGCCATTGCGGCGATTGCAGACGGCATGGGCAGCGGAAAACGCGCTTACATTGAAAGCCGTATGGTCATTGAACTGATGGAAAACTGTATTGATGCCGGGTTTGATGAAAAAGCATCCATTGATCTGATTAATTCTGCGTATATTGCAGGCGGCGGAACGGGAAATCCGGTAACAATGGACATGAGTGTGATAGACTGCCAGTCGGGGTATATGCACTGTATGAAGCTGGGTGCGGTATCCACCTTTATCAGGCGGGACAAGTGGGTGGAGATTATCCAGTCAACGACACTGCCGATGGGGGTGTTAGAACAGGTCGATTATGACTGCACGACAAAGAAACTCTATGACGGCGATTATATTGTTATGGTCAGTGACGGAGTACTGGATAATATTCCGTGTGTGAATAAAGAGGAACGCATGGCACAGATGATTCATGCCCTGACGATACGGGAACCGTCCGCAATGGCAGAGAAACTTCTGGAACAGTCGCTTGCCTATAATGATATGAAAGCATCGGATGACTGTACGGTTTTGGTACTGGGACTGTTTGACACCTATGAAAAATGAGAATATAATTGTTTTATGGTAAAGAAAATATACAAATATATACAGGAACACCGGATGTTAGAAAATACAGGCATCCTTGTTGCCGGCTTGTCCGGCGGTGCGGATTCGGTATGTCTGGTGGCTGTTTTAAAAGAAATTATAGAAAAAGAACAACTGGATATCCGTCTTCTGGCGGTGCATGTCAATCACGGAATCCGCGGAACAGAGGCAGAACGGGATGAGCAGTTTGCGAAGCAGCTTTGCAGACAGTTATCGGTGGAATATATAAGCCGCAGGGTGGATGTGCCGTCTGTGGCACACCAGGAGAAGCTGTCGGAGGAAGAGGCGGGAAGAATCCTGCGCTACCGCATTTTTAAGGAAATTGCCACGCAGCAGGAAAAGCATACAGGCAGAAAAGTAAAAATCGCCGTGGCACACCATCAGAATGACCAGGCTGAAACCGTACTGATGAATCTGGTACGGGGCAGCAGCCTGCGCGGAATTTGTGGAATCCGGCCGGTGCGGGACAATATTATCCGTCCGCTCTTATGTGTGAGCCGTGCACAGATTGAGGAATATCTGACATTGCAAGGACTTTCTTATGTGACGGATAGCACCAATGAAGAACTGGTGTATACAAGAAATAAAATACGCCGGGAACTGATTCCGTATCTTGAGAAGAATCTGAATCCCAATGCCGTACAGAAGCTGACGGAACTGGCAGACAGCGTTTTGCAGGCGGAAGAATATATTGAACAGCAGGCGGCAGGGCTGTATGAAAAGGTGGTTATTTTACAGCCGCAGGAAAATCCGTCAAAACCGTCCGTAAAGTTGTCTGTAAAGGCGTTGGTTTCTGCATCGCCGGTTTTACAGCAGTATGTTATCCGGCAGGCAATAGAAGCGGCAGCCAATGGTGCAAAAGATATTTACAGGGTACATGTCGGGGCAGTGCAGGAGCTTCTTGAACATTCTGTCGGCAAATGTGTGAGCCTGCCGTATGGGCTGGTGGCGGTAAGGGGATATGATGAAATTACGATTGCGCGGAACAAAACGGCACACCTCGACAGCAGAAAGCAGTGTGGCGGTATACACGGCGGTACAGAGCAATGCGGAAGTATGCCGCAAAATCCGGCTGACAGTGCGGTGCAGATGCCGGATTTACTGGAATTTGAAAAAATATGGCGTGGGAAGAGAATAACTATTCCTGTCAATGAGCCGGTGTATTTTACACGGGTAAACGAATGCCGTAAGGCAGTGGTCATTTTAGAACAGGGCAGCTTATCAGAAATTTATGGAAATAACGACTATACGAAACTCTTTGATTATGATAAAATAAAGGATAATTTTTCTTTTCGTTTCCGGAAAACGGCAGATTTTATAAGGATTGACAGGAATGGCACGAAAAAGACCTTAAAAAAAGAACTGATTGATAAGAAAGTGCCAAGGCAGGTAAGAGATGCGGTTCTTCTGCTTGCCGTATCCGATGAGATATTGTGGGCGGCAGGTGTCAGACGAAGCAGTGCCGGGCTGGTTACGGATTCGACTCAAAGGATATTAAAAATAAGCGTAGTAATGCAGGAGGATAAATGAAATGGAACAGCACCATATCAGTGTGATGATATCAGAGGAAGAAATTGAAAAGAGAGTGTGTGAACTGGCAGCCCAGATCAGCAGTGATTTTGCAGGGGAAACCGTAAAACTGATCTGCATTTTAAAGGGCAGTGCTTTTTTTGCGTGTGAACTCGCAAAAAGAATTACCGTGCCGGTAATGATTGATTTTATGCAGGTATCCAGCTATGGAAGCGGCACGGTATCAAGCGGAACAGTTCAGATTAAAAAAGACCTGGACGAGCCGTTAAAAGATGAAAATGTTATCATTGTTGAAGACATCATTGATTCCGGAAATACATTGTCAAGACTTGTTCCGATGTTACAGGAACGCGGACCGAAAGATTTACGGATCTGTACACTGCTTAGCAAGCCGGAGCGCCGCGAAGTAGAAATAGATGTTGCTTATAACGGATTTGAAATTCCGGATAAATTTGTAGTCGGATATGGACTCGATTATGACCAGCATTACAGAAATCTGCCATATGTCGGTGTAATCGAAAGTGAATAAAGAATCAGGAGGCAAATTCCTCTCCTCGCCTTAGAGGCTCGGATTTTGCTTCGCAAAACAAGGAGGAATATATGAATACAAACAGAAATAAAATGGGAGGAGTTGGCATCTATCTGGTGGTTATAGCGGTGATTGCCGTGCTTTATTTTGCACTGGCAAGACTTTCACCATCGTCATCATCATACAGCTACAGCAATTTCCTGTGGGATGTCCAGAACGGATATGTATCCAGCGTGTTAATCAAGCAGAATTCAGAAGTGCCGACCGGTGTACTCTCTATTACCAAGACGGACAACGGCGAGGAATTGTTAAATGTTTCCGATGTGCATGAAATTGAACAGTTACTGCTGGATAACAATATCCGGTACACGTTAAAAGATGTGACAAGAGACAGCGTATGGATTACAACGATTCTTCCGTTTGGTATCTGTCTGGTGATTATTATTGTAATTATGATGATGACCAACAGACAGGCAGGCGGCGGTGGCGGCGCGAAGATGATGAACTTCGGAAAAAGCCGTGCCAAGCTGATGAACGGTACACAAAACCCTGTTACATTTAAAGACGTTGCCGGTCTTCAGGAAGAAAAAGAAGAACTTGAAGAAATTGTGGATTTCTTAAAAAATCCGGTGAAATATACAGAACTGGGCGCAAGAATCCCGAAAGGCGTGATTTTAACAGGCCCTCCGGGAACCGGTAAGACACTGCTTGCAAAGGCAGTAGCAGGAGAAGCGGGTGTGCCTTTCTTTAGCATTTCCGGTTCGGATTTCGTGGAAATGTTTGTCGGTGTCGGTGCTTCCCGTGTGCGTGACTTATTTGAAGAAGCCAAGAAAAACGCACCGTGTATCGTATTTATCGATGAGATCGATGCCGTGGCAAGACGGCGTGGTACCGGTATGGGCGGCGGACATGACGAGCGCGAGCAGACGTTAAACCAGATGCTTGTTGAGATGGACGGTTTTGGTATCAACGAAGGTATTATCGTGATGGCGGCAACAAACCGTATTGATATTTTAGGCCCGGCGATTTTAAGACCGGGACGTTTTGATAGAAAAGTTGTTGTCGGACGGCCGGATGTACAGGGACGTCTTGAAATTTTAAATGTCCATGCGGCAAAGAAACCGCTCGGTGATGATGTGGATTTAGAAAGTCTTGCAAGAACCACAGCCGGATTTACCGGTGCGGATTTGGAAAATCTGTTAAATGAGGCGGCAATTAACGCAGCCAAGCGAAAAGAAAAATATATTACCAATGCAGATGTGAATTACGCATTTGTAAAGGTTGGCATCGGTGTGGAAAAACGCAGTAAGATTATTTCTGAAAAAGAAAAGAAGATTACGGCATACCACGAATCCGGACATGCAATTTTATTTCATCTGCTTCCGGATGTCGGTCCGGTGCATACGATTTCCATTATTCCGACGGGAATGGGGGCAGCAGGTTATACTATGCCGTTGCCGGAACGAGATGAAATGTTTAACACACGCGGAAAAATGCTTCAGAATATTATCGTCAGCTTAGGCGGACGTATTGCGGAAGAACTGGTATTTGATGATATTACCACCGGAGCATCACAGGATATTAAACAGGCCACAGAAACTGCCCGGTCAATGGTTACAAAATACGGCTTTTCATCAAAGCTGGGATTGATTAATTATGATAACGACAGTGATGAAGTCTTTATCGGCAGGGATCTGGCACATACCAGACCGTATGGTGAAGAGGTGGCTTCCCAGATTGATACGGAAGTAAAGAACATCATTGACGAGTGCTATGGCAAAGCCAAAAAGATGATTGAGGAGCATATGGACGTGCTTGAAAAGAGCGCACAGCTGCTTCTGGAAAAAGAAAAAGTAACCCGTGAGGAGTTTGAGGCGTTGTTTGAAAATTAGATTGTATTCAAAGGGTGGGGAAACGGTTGTGAAATATGCACAAAAAAAATCGACAAAATTCGTCAAGATTGTGAACACTTCACTTTGCGTTCATGATACTATAATTAACGTAAAAACCCCCCAATACATTATATATTTTTTGCTACACCCCATAATAAGTGAAATACCTTCTCCAAAAAGGACAGCCTTCCCCGGCTGTCCTTTTTACTGCTTATAGGGAGATTCAGGGACAAAATGATGATGTTGTTGAAATCTATTGAATTTCGTTATATAATAAAGAATGTGAAATTAAAAAGAGGAGTCTGTCCATGAGAATTGTAAAAGCCATTGAAAATATGACAGCCAGCAATCAGAAGCTGATGTATATGTGTAATACACGTCCGGTATTAAAGACAGGGGCGTTATTCAGTGACGTTACAGAAGAATATAGAATACCGGCAGAACCGCAGCCGGGGGATACGGTAAAGCTTCGCTTAAGAACAGGAAGGTATAATGTGGATACGGCATACCTGTATGTAAACAATCAGGAGTATGAGATGTACCGTGTTGCCAATAATACACTGTTTGATTACTACGAGGCATCGGTGGAAGTGGCGGAAGAAAAGCTTTATTACTATTTTAAAGTCGTTTCCGGCAAAAATGTCTGTTTTTATAATCAGATTGGCGCGGCAAAAGAATTAAATCCTTTTTATAATTTTCAGATTATGCCGGGCTTTCAGACCCCGGAGTGGGCAAAGGGTGCGGTGATGTATCAGATTTTTACAGACCGCTTCTGCAATGGGGATAAAAGCAATGATGTATTAAATGATGAATACAGCTATATCGGAGAGCATGTCTGTCAGGTGGACGACTGGAACCGGTATCCGGCGCAGATGGATGTGCGTAATTTCTACGGCGGCGACTTAAAAGGCGTATGGGACAAGCTGGATTATTTACAGGACTTAGGGGTAGAGGTTATTTACTTTAACCCGCTGTTTGTATCGCCGTCCAATCATAAATATGATATACAGGACTACGATTATATAGACCCGCATTTCGGTGTGATTGTATCGGATGAGGGAAAACTGCTCAGTGAGGGAGATCAGTGTAATACACATGCATCCCGGTATATGGACAGGGTAACGAATAAAAAGAATCTGGAAGCCAGCAATGAATTTTTTTCAAAGCTGGTGGAAGAAATTCACAAAAGAGGCATGAAGGTCATTATTGACGGCGTATTTAACCACTGCGGTTCGTTTAATAAATGGCTTGACAGAGAGCATATTTACAGTACAAGCCCGGAACAGTATGCATCCGGTGCGTATGAGAGCTTTAACAGTCCGTATCATACCTTTTTTAAATTCTACAGTAACCAGTGGCCGGATAACAACTCGTATGACGGCTGGTGGGGCAACGACACCCTGCCGAAGCTTAACTACGAGGAAGCGGATACACTGGAGCAGTATATTTTAGGTATTGGTAAAAAATGGGTATCCGAGCCGTACTGCGTAGACGGCTGGCGGCTGGATGTTGCGGCAGATCTGGGCAACAGCCGGGAATACAACCACCAGTTTTGGAAAAAGTTCAGAAAGGCAGTCAAGGAAGCCAATCCGGAAGCTGTCATTCTTGCAGAAAATTACGGCGATTCCTATGACTGGCTTCAGGGGGATGAATGGGATACCATTATGAACTATGATGCGTTTATGGAACCGGTGACGTGGTTTTTAACCGGTATGCAGAAGCACAGTGATGAGTTCCGTCAGGATATGCTTGGCAATGCGGGCAATTTTTTCGGGGCGATGCATCACAATATGTCCCGTATGGGTGGACAGGCAGTTGCGATTTCCATGAATGAACTTTCAAATCACGACCACTCGCGTTTTCTGACCAGAACGAACCACCGTGTCGGCAGAACGGCATCCGTTGGAGCAGAAGCTGCGAACGAAGGTATCAATAAAGCCGTCTTTATGGAAGCTGTCATCATTCAGATGACATGGCCCGGAGCGCCGACTATTTATTACGGTGATGAAGCAGGCGTGTGCGGCTGGACAGACCCGGATAACAGAAGAACGTATCCGTGGGGCAGTGAAGATCAGGAACTGATTGCATTTCACAAGGCGGCAATTGCCATGCATAAGTCACAGGAAGTTTTAAAGACCGGTTCTTATAAACCGCTTGTCGGAGAGTATAATCTGATTGCTTATGGCAGATTTAATCAGAAGGATGCAGTTGTAGTCATTGTCAATAATTCTGAAGATGAAAGAAGGGTCAGGGTTCCGGTCTGGGAACTTGGCATTACGGATAAAGATGAGATGGAACAGATATTTGTGACATTTGACGGCGGTTTCGGTGAGGAACAGCTTTGGTATACAGTAAACGGCGGCTGGTTAGACATCGGTCTTAGAAAGACTTCGGCAGTCGTGTTAAAACGTGTAAAATGGTAGAAAAACAATAGTTAGAAAGGCTGGTAACAGGAAATGGATAACAATGGAAAAGATACAAAAAGTTCAGTGAAACTGAACCGGAAAATGAGAATGTGGCATAAATACAGAAATTACTGCTTCGGAGCGGCAGGTGTGCTTGTGGCACTGGTTATCTGCGTGGCAGTTATCCGGTTTATGGGAAGATCATCTTCCGACAATAAGCAGCAGGCGGCAGTACCGCCGACAACGGCGCAGCAGACAATACAGAATGAAACACAGCCGGTAACACAGGCACCGACAGTGGCAGCAACAGAAGCACCGACAACACAGCCTGCAACAGAAGCTACAACGGCAGCACCGTCAAACAGCGGGATCCCTGCCATTGACGGACCTGCCGGAGAAGCGGATTTTACAACACAGGATTATTACAGTGATGCTGTATTGTTCGGGGATTCTATTATCGGCGGTATTCAGGAATACGGTTTCTTAAACAGCGCACATGTAGTTGCCGGAAATAACCTGACAACGACAAAGGCAGTTGCAGAAGTAGACAGCGTAGCACAGTTAAATCCTTCCAAGGTATTTATCATGGTCGGCTTAAATGATGTCAATTTCGGAAGCAAGAGCGCTGAAGCGATAGCAGAAGATTTAATTACACTGGCAGGAGCCGTAAAGGATAGCTGTCCGTCCGCAAAGGTATACATTTTATCCCTGCTTCCTGTAACAAGTGGGTTTGAAGCGCGTGATACGAATAAAATCACACAGTCTGCAATTGATGATGTAAATGATACGGTAAGTGTTCTTGCAGCTTCTGCCGGATACACCTATATTGATGTGGCTTCTGCATATAAAAACGGTGCCGGATACTTAAATCCGGATTACAGCACCAACGGTATGAACCTGCATCATGATTACTATGCATTCCTGTTAAATTCAATCGCAGAGGTAGCAAAATAATGAGATTTCACGTACTGACCCTGTTTCCGCAGATGATTCTGGACGGACTGAATACAAGTATTACAGGACGCGCAATCCAGAACGGAATTTTATCGGTAGATGCGGTAAATATCCGTGATTTTGCGGAAAATAAATATATGAAGGTGGACGATTATCCGTATGGCGGCGGTGCCGGACTGGTTATGCAGCCGGGACCTGTCTGCTCCGCGTATAAAAGCGTGACAGAGCGGATTGGAAAGAAGCCGAGAGTGGTGTATATGACACCGCAGGGGTATCCGTTTACACAGCAGATGGCACAGGAATTTGCACAGGAAGAGGATTTGTGTATTCTGTGCGGGCATTATGAGGGCATTGATGAGCGTGCGCTGGAAAAGATCGTGACCGATTATGTGTCCATTGGAGATTATGTGCTGACAGGCGGAGAACTGCCGGCAATGGTTGTGATTGATGCGGTGTCCAGACTGGTGCCGGGTGTTTTAAATAACAAAGAATCGGCAGAAACCGAAAGCTTTGAAAACGGACTGCTTGAATATCCGCAGTATACCCGTCCGGTGGAATTTGAAGGAATGCGAGTACCCGACATTCTTTTATCGGGACACCACGGCAATGTAGACGCATGGCGTCTTGAAAAGTCTGTTGAGCGGACAAAGAAGTACCGCCCCGATTTGTATGAAGCTTATGTAAAGGAACAGGAATCCCTGCAGGATAAAAAGAAGCATAAAAAATAAATTTTGGGGATTGACTGAAAAAAAATATTATTGTATAATTATCACTGTGCTTGTCGTGTAAAGGCGGCACAGTGATAATAAAAGATAAGAAATCTTAGATTTCTGCCTAGATAGCTCAGTCGGTAGAGCAGAGGACTGAAAATCCTCGTGTCACTGGTTCGATTCCGGTTCTAGGCACTTTTGCGGGTGTAGTTCAATGGTAGAACACTAGCCTTCCAAGCTAGATACGTGGGTTCGATTCCCATCACCCGCTTTTTGTGTACCCAAAAACAAATAGCTTTTATCGCAGAGCCAAATCTGATATTTGGCTCGCGATTCCTTTGGCATTAAAATGCCTGCGGAATGGAGATTAGTGAGATTATGACAAAAAGAACGAAAAGCATTTTAGAGCGGTTAGATGAGCGATATACGACAGAGTTCCGGTGCAGTTTAAATTATACGACACCGTGGGAGCTGCTTGCGGCAACGATGCTGTCGGCGCAGTGTACCGACGAGCGGGTCAATATTGTGACAAAGGATTTATTCGTAAAGTACCCGGACGTATCGGCAGTTGCACATGCAGATGTAAAGGAAATGGAGCAGGATATCCACTCGATTGGATTTTACCACAGCAAGGCAAAGAACCTGATTGAAACGGCAAGAAGAATCTGTGTGGATTTTGGCGGAGAAGTGCCGTCTTCATTAGAGGAGCTTACAAGTCTTCCGGGGGTCGGCAGAAAGACGTCGAATGTCATCCGCGGCAATATTTTTCATGAACCGAGTATCGTAGTGGATACCCATGTCAAGCGTATTTCCCAAAGACTGGGTTTTACAAAGGAAACTGAACCGGAAAAGATTGAATATGATTTAATGAAGGTCCTGCCGAAAGACCACTGGATTGTATACAATATACAGATTATTACATTTGGACGGGAAATCTGTACGGCGCGTGCGCCAAAGTGCAGTGAGTGTTTTTTGCAGGATATCTGTAAATCAAAGGATAAGAGATAGAAAGTAAACGGGAAACGAGGATTGGTTATGATAAGGGACTATGTGGCACTGGATTTGGAAACTTCGGGACTGAATCCGTCAGAAAATCAGATTATTGAAATCGGCATGGCAAAGGTCTGTGACGGCGAGATTACAGAAACCTACAGCCGTCTGTTAAATCCGAAGGAGAAGCTGTCGCAGCGGATTGTGGAACTGACCGGAATTACCGATGAAATGGTGGCAGGGCAGCCGCATGTTTCGGAAGTAATTGATGAAATTGTAAGTTTTATCGGGGATATGCCGCTTCTGGGACATAATATTATATTTGACTATTCATTTTTGAAAAAAGCGTGTGTGAATCATGGGATTCCTTTTGAAAAGAACGGAATTGATACCTTAAAGCTTGCAAGAAGACTGCTTCCTGAGGTGGAACATAAAAATCTGGATGTGCTTTGCGCATATTTTCAGATTAATCCGGGTAATTCGCACCGTGCCTTAGACGATGCGGTCAGCGCCCATCAGCTTTATTACAGGCTGTATGAGGTGAAACCGGACGATGAAGGATTTAGAGAAACCCTGCCGCTTAATTACACGGTCAAGAAAGATACACCGGTTACGGCGGCGCAGAAACGGTATCTGGCGGCGCTGGTTTCCTATCACGGACTGACACTGGAGCAGGACATTGACAGCCTGACAAAAAGCCGGGCTTCAAAAATCATTGATGGCATTATTTCGGAACATGGGAAACTGCCGTATAAAAAATAAAAAGTCTGTTTAATCGTAAGCGCAGTAAAAAGTTAGGCAGGTGAAGCCTCTCCGCGCTGGATGGCTTTTAACCGGGCAATAATCGGGTCTTTGGAAAGCGAGGAAAGCTGTTCTGCCTGTGCGATTAAAAAGTCGATTTTTTCAGGCTTTCCATATTCCATGTAATATCCGGCAAGCAGGGTATAGTTTTTACCGATGTCGGTATGGGTTGCGATGCCGAATTCCAAAAATGCGGCAGCCTCTTTTTTCAACCCCTGTTCTGTCAGTAGTTCAGCAATTCTTGCAAGGGAGCGGCTCAGTGTGACATAGTTGTTGTCATAATCGGTCAGCTCGGTTAAGTTGCCGACACCGTATTCCAATTTTAAATCGGTGTTCGTAAAACCTGACAGATTTAAAATCTTTTTTTCTTTTAAAGCTTCAATTGTATGCCACTCCTTTAAGATACGTTCATCCTGCGTATCCGGACAGGTCAGTGTATCCGGAATCCGGATGTAATCCAGTCCGGAAATATCTTTTTTCCGCACAGAATTGGCTTCCGACTCCCGTTTCCAGAAGGTTTCATTGTTAATTTTCTCTTTTTTTGAATTTTTTTTCATATTATGTTGAAGCAGAAATAATATTAGTATAAAATAAGGCAGTATCAGTTTCATAATTTATCCTTTACATTGGGATAATCACAGAAATGGAGCAAGTATGAAAAATAATGCTGATGCGATTATTTTTCATACAGATAGTTGTTTCTGAGCGAAAACAACTATCCCTGATGTCAGATGAAAAATCGCTTTCGCGAATTTTTCATCGCCGCTTCGCGACAAAGTCGCTCAGAAATGAGGTAAGCATGATTAATTTTAACAATAAAAAAAACAAGCAAATTTTTTCTGCAATTATCATTATTATTTTAGTATTGGCAATGGTTGTGCCGATGGTGGCATCAGCCCTGCTTTACTAATCATAACCTAAATAAGGCAAAGTGGCAAGTTTTACTTAAAGACCTGCCGGAATGGAGAGTATATGAATCCGGGAAAAGTATCAAATTCGATTTTGAAGCGTTCTGTTTTAAAGCAGATAAAAAAACGTGAAGAATATGCGGCGAAACCGGCGATTGGTGTAGACTGTGCGTATATCAGCCTGCAAAAGAAAGACAAGCCTGCGGTGGTGAGTGCGGCAGCGGCTGCAACGGGGGACATTGCAGCGAAAAATCCGGTACAGCGAGCCGCCAATAATATTTATGCAGGCGGCGGAATTCCCGTGGCGGCGGAGTGCACGGTGCTTTTACCGCTGTCCGCAGAGGAGGCGAAGCTGCGGGAAATCATGGAAACGCTCCAAAAGCAGTGCGAACCGCTGGGTATCCAGATTTCCGGCGGACATACGCAGGGCAGTGCAGCGGTTTTAGAACCGGTTGTAACGGTGACGGTAATCGGGCTGTGTGACGGGAAAAATTTATCGGCGAAAAATATTCATCCGGGACAGGACGTGATTCTGACAAAGTGGATTGGTATCAGCGGCATCCGGCAGATTATTGCAAAGAACCGCCCGGAAATTTTACGGTTTTACAGAGAAGACGTGATTGAAAAGGCACAGGGAAATGCACAGGATATGTCCGTTGGGGAAGAAGCGTTTCTTGCTGCACAGGCAGGCGTGACCGGTATGCACGATGTTTCTGAGGGCGGCATTTTTGCAGCACTGTGGGATATGGCAGAAGCCGGAAAAGTCGGACTGGATATTGATTTTAAAAAGATTCCGGTCAGACAGGAGATTATTGAAATTTGTGAAATTTTTGACGTAAATCCATATGAATTGGAATCTTGTGGTGCTTTGTTAATGACAGCGGATAACGGACATGATATAATAAAAATATTGTCTGATGCAGGAATTAAGGCATCTGTCATTGGAAGGACAACGGCAGACCACAATAAAATTTTGCGCAATGACGATGAGGTACGGTATTTGGACACACCGAACCGGGACGAGGTATATCGTTTTATATAAGTCTTGGATTACAGCGAAAGGCGGATGAATGTATGAGAGAAAAGATATTAAATATGCTGGAAAAAAACAGCAGAATCGATTTAAAAGACATGGCGGTTATGCTTGGCATGACAGAGGTGGAAGTCGCCAATGAAATCGCGGATATGGAAAAAGAGCATGTCATCTGCGGTTATAATACCCTGATTAACTGGGACAAGACAAGTGAAGAAAAAGTAACAGCCCTGATTGAAGTGAAAGTCACACCGCAGCGCGGATTGGGATTTGACAGCATTGCAGAGCGCATTTATAAATATGATGAGATTACATCGGTTTATTTAATGTCCGGTGGATTTGACTTTACGGTCATTATTGAAGGCAAGACGATGAAATCAGTGGCACAGTTTGTAGCCAATAAGCTTTCACCGCTGGATTCGGTACTCAGCACATCCACACATTTTGTACTGAAAAAATATAAGGATTACGGCAGGGTATTGGATGCAGAAGAAAAAGATGAAAGGATGCTGGTGACACCATGAGAAATCCATTGTCAAAGAAAATAATCGGTATTGAACCGTCAGGAATCCGTAAATTTTTTGATATTGTCAGTGAAATGCCGGATGCGATTTCTTTAGGTGTCGGAGAACCGGATTTTGATACACCGTGGAATGTCCGCGAAGAAGGCATTTATACGCTGGAAAAGGGAAGAACATTTTATACATCCAATGCAGGTTTAAAAGAACTTCGTGAAGAAATCAGCCAGTATGTAAACCGCAAATATGATTTGCACTATGACCCGGTGCATGAAATTTTTGTCACGGTCGGCGGTAGTGAAGCGATTGATGTGGCACTGCGCTGTATGACAGACCCCGGCGATGAGGTGCTGATTCCGCAGCCGAGTTATGTGTCGTATCTGCCGTGTGCAGTCATGGCGGATGCTGTGCCGGTGCCGATTGAATTAAAGGCGGAAAATGATTTTAAGCTGACAAAAGAACAGCTTTTAAACAGCATTACGGATAAGACCAAGATACTGGTACTGCCATATCCGAACAATCCGACCGGTGCAATTATGACGAAGGAAGAACTGGAAGAACTTGTTCCGGTGATTATTGAAAAGGATTTATATGTGATTTCCGATGAAATTTATGCGGAACTGACATATGGAGGGAAGCGCCACTGTTCGATTGGTTCACTGCCTGGCATGAAGGAGCGGACCATTGTGATTAACGGCTTTTCAAAAGCATTTGCAATGACCGGATGGCGCTTAGGCTATGCCTGCGGACCTGCCACGGTCATTGAACAGATGGTAAAACTCCACCAGTTTGCGATTATGTGTGCACCGACGAACAGCCAGTTTGCGGCAGTGGAAGCGTTGAAAAATTGTGACATGGAGGTTGAAATGATGGTAGAGGCATATGATCAGAGAAGACGTTTTCTGCTCAATGCCTTTAAAGAGATGGGACTGGAATGTTTTGAGCCGTATGGCGCATTTTATGTATTCCCGTCAATTAAGAAATTTGGAATGACATCAGAGGAATTTGCAACAAGGTTATTGAGTGAACAGAAGCTGGCAGTAGTACCGGGAACAGCTTTCGGAGCATCAGGTGAAGGCTTTGTGCGCATTTCTTATGCGTACTCCATCGAAAATTTAAAGGTGGGATTAGAAAGAATACAGAAGTTTATAGAGTCCTTGGGAGGAAATGATGGCAGAATTTAGCGTAGAATATATCAATCCTTTTTTAATGGCGGCAACCAGCGTGATTAAAGATATTTGCCAGGTTGATATGAAAATTGGCAGACCGTATGTAAAGACAACGGAGTTTGCAAGTGATTCCGTGATTATTATGATTGGTGTGACAGGAGAAGTGCGCGGACAGGTTTTAATGTCATTTCCGGAAGCACATGCGCTCCATGTAGCCTCCAAGATGATGATGGGGATGCCGGTTACGGCACTCGACGATATGTCTGCCAGTGCGATTAATGAGCTGGGCAATATGATGATGGGAAATGCGGCAACGATTCTTTCGACAAAAGGCATTGCCATGGATATCACACCGCCGACTTTATGCCGCGGAAATGTTTATTTAAAGCAGTCTTACAGTCAGAATATCTGTGTTCCGCTGACAAGTGATGAGATTCATATGGAACTGGATATTGCAATTAATGTGAATTAATTATAATACACGGCGGAGGCATTGACGGATAGGACGGTGCAGTTGTGTAACTGGTTGATTGCAGGATCAGAAAGGGGAAAAGATGTTAAATATTGTATTACATGAACCGGAGATGCCGGCGAATACCGGAAATATCGGAAGAACGTGTGTGGCGGCGGGCGCAAGACTGCATTTGATTGAACCGCTCGGCTTTAAGTTAAATGAAAAGATGTTAAAGCGTGCCGGACTGGATTACTGGGACAAGCTGGATGTAATCGTGTACGATGACTATGCGGATTTTCAGAAAAAAAATCCGGGTGCAAAGATATATATGGCAACGACTAAGGCACAAAAGACTTACTGTGATGTGTCTTATGAGGATGACTGTTATATTATGTTTGGCAAGGAAAGTGCCGGAATTCCGGAAGAAATTCTGGTCGATAATGAGGAAACATGTATCCGTATCCCGATGATTGGCGATATCCGTTCCCTGAATCTGTCCAATTCCGTTGCAATTGTACTGTATGAGGCTTTGCGCCAGCACAATTTTGAAACAATGAATCTGGAAGGACATCTGCACAGATTGCACTGGAAAAGTGAATGAATATAAGAATAGCATGAAAAAATGGTAGTCGTAGACATCTCTATTTTAAGAGGTACGGAATTTGTTCATCAGTTCCCTGGCGGCGTTGAAGTAACATTAGACATTCCGGCAGGCTATGAGGAAGCCAATACAAAGGTATTCCGTATGGAAGCAGACGGAACGGCAACAGATATGCAGGCAGTCTGCAAGGACGGCAAAGCAGTCTTTGTAACCAACCATTTCAGTACCTATGTTATTGCAGAACAGGCAAAGACGGCAGAGGAAGCACCGAAGGTTGTGAATGAAAATGTTTCAACCGCACAGACCGAAGCTGCAAAAGCAGAAAATACAAAGAATGAAACCGTAAAAACAGGCGATACCGCCAATGCAGGATTATATGTAATGCTGATGGCAGTCATGTTTATCGGTGCAGGCGTTCTGGTCATTGGAAAACGTAAAGATTTATTTACAAAATTGAATTAGAAGCAAAAGTAAATATAAAGTTGTAAAAGAATGAAAATAAAAGCCGGCGTATAAAGTAAGCAGAAAAGCAAAACTTTATACGCCGGTTTTTTGCAGAGAATCAAAAATTATCTGCGTTGAGAAGTCAAGTGCCAACAGTGAAAGCCAATCCCGTCCCGTCCTCCGTCATACCGGCAAAAAATCATCCGCTTTCCGAAGTCAAGTGCCACCGGCGAAAGCCATTGCCATCCCGCCCGCCGCCGTTCCAGTAAAAAAATCATCCGTTTTCCGAAGTCAAGTGATAACGTTGAGGAAAGCGGATGATTTTTTATTTACTTAAAGCCAGTGTAAAAATAAACTCTGTGCCGACGCCGACGGTGCTGACGACATCAATCGTTTCATTGTGTGCCTGTAAAATTTCCTTAGTGATAGAAAGTCCAAGGCCGGAGCCTTTTTTGTCGCGGCCGCGGGATGCATCGGATTTGTAAAAGCGGTCCCAGATTTTATCAAGACTTTCCTTTGAAATACCGGAGCCGTTGTCCTTGACGGAAATATAGGCTTTCTCACCTTTTTCCCGCACGGAAATGTAAATCACGGAATTTTCGTGGCTGAATTTAATTGCGTTGTCGACAAGGTTGTAAATAACCTGTCCGATTTTGCTTTTATCGGCTTTGACGGAACAGGTTTCCGCGGAAAAGGTCAGCTGGAACTGAATCCGCTTCTTTTTACACGTTCCCTCAAAGGTTTCAATCGTGTGCTTGATAATCGAATTGACATCAAATACGGACAATTCAAGCCGCACGGTTTTCGGGTCTAATTCATTCAGCGTTAAAATGTTGCTTGTCAGCTTCGTCAGCCGGTCCGTTTCAAACAGTACAATATCAATATATTTTTTTGTCATTTCCGGCGGAATCGTACCGTCTGCAATGGCTTCCAGATATCCCTTAATTGATGTCAGCGGTGAGCGGAAATCGTGGGAAATGTTGGATAGGAACTTCTGCTGGAACTGGTCGGATTCGTCCAGCTTTGATGCCATATAATTTAAGGAAGCGGACAGCCGTCCGATTTCATCAATATCATTTTTGACATCAATTTTATAGGCGAGATTTCCTTTTCCGTATTCCTTTGTCGCTTTGATAATGCCGTTGAGCGGTTTGTGAATCTGGACAAAGTACAGTGCGATAAAGCTGAGACTTAAAAGCATTACCATAACCAGTGTGATGTAGTTGGTATTAAAGGTTGTGTATACATTACCGGTAATCACATTTTCATCTAAATGCACAACCACATAGCCTTTCATCGTAAAGGAGCTGGTTATCGGTGCGAAGACACTTAAACAGGTACAGTCAAGCATACCGTAAAAATCGCCGGTCTGCGTGTGTTTTGTCCCCAGACTGGTATAATCAAAGCCATCAATGGTGTATAAAATATCTTTTGTGTTATGCTCCTGTGTATAAGCTGTATCCAGAATGATATTGCCTGCGGTGTCGATAAACATAATGCGTGTATCGTTGAGCAGGGCAACGGTCCGTAATTCGGTTTCAACGATACGCAGGTGCTCCTCACTGAAATAGTCATCGGCGTATTCACTTGAAATCGACAGTGCCTGCTTGTACAGGGCATCTGTATAGTAGTTGTAAACCTTTGCATAGTCGATGCGGTAGCTGATAAAAGTCACGCCTAAAAAGCCGAGCAGGGCAACTGCCGCATAGACAAAAAGGTATTTGGTTAAAAGATTAAATTTCATAATTGAAAACAATCCTTTCCGGTGTTATGACAGTTTTATTTCATCTTTGTGGATTATCGGCGTGTTACGAACTTGTAACCGATGCCCCATACCGTTTCAATCGACCAGTTTGCGTGGTCTTTGATTTTTTCACGGATTCGCTTGATATGGACATCGACCGTCCGGGTATCTCCGATATATTCATAACCCCAGATGTGGTCTAAAAGCTGTTCCCTTGTAAAGACCTGATTCGGCGAAGAAGCCAGAAAGTAGAGCAGTTCCAGTTCCTTCGGCGGCATTTCCACCGTCTTTCCGCAGTATTGTACGGAATAATTGCTGAGATTGATAATCAGATCCGGGTATTCCACGCACTGCACAGTTGCACCGACCGGCGCGGATTCCGCCGGCATCTGGTAGCGGCGTAAAACTGCCTTGACGCGGGCAACCAGCTCCTTTGTTTCAAACGGCTTGATAATATAATCATCAGCCCCCAGTTCCAGTCCGAGTACCTTATCAAAGGTTTCGCCCTTGGCGGATAGCATGATAATCGGTACATTGTTGGACTTGCGGATTTCACGGCAGACTTGATAGCCGTCAATACCCGGAAGCATTAAGTCCAGTAAAATGAGGTTCGGGCGGAAAGTGTCAAGCTGGAGCAGGGCACTTTCGCCGTCATAAACAATCTTTGTTTCAAAACATTCTTTTGTCAGATAAAGAGAAATGAGTTCTGCAATATTTTCGTCATCGTCAACAATCAGTATTTTTTGTTTTGTCGTCATGTAAAAATCCCCCTTTTATTTAAAATCTACAATGGTTACACCGGTGTCGCCCTCGCCGATTTCGCCGAGACGGAACGACTTGATATAAGGAACACCGCGCAGGTAGGCGGTAACGCCGTTTCGCAGCGCACCGGTGCCTTTTCCGTGTACAATGCGTACCTGCGGAATTCTTGAAATGTACGCATCGTCTAAATATTTGTCCAGTTTGGCAACCGCTTCGTCAACGGTCAGTCCCAAAAGATTGATTTCATGGGAAATCGAAGCCGCCTTGGACATCTTGATTTTGCCGGAGCCGCCAGCCCCCTTCGGTGCTTTTTTAGCTTCTTCCGGGTCTTTGTAGCCGACAAGAATCTCTAAGTTATTGATTTTTGTCTTGGTGCTTAAACTGCCCATCTGTACGGTGATTTCGCCCTTCGGACTTGGCGGTGCGGTCACGGTGCCGATTAAGTTCATGCTTAGAACGCGCACATGTGTGCCGACTTTAAATTCGGAAATGTCGTGTGCCTTATGTGCTTTCGGCTTTGCTGCCTGGACGGAAAGTTTTTCCTGACGTTTATTCATCTTGTCACGGATGGCACTGCGCTGTTTTTCCAGTTCTTTTACGGTCATGCCGTGCTTGTTCATCGTCTTAATCGTCTGGTCGGCATATTCTTTGGCATCTTTTAAAATCGCCGCCGCTTCTTCGTTGGCTTTGCGCAAAATTTTGTCGCGGCGTTCATCTAACCGGTCGGATTTTGTCTTTAATTCGTCCTTTAACTGCTGGATTTCTTGCTTATAGGCATTGATTTCGGCACGTTCTTTTTCAATCGTAATGCGGCTATGCTCCAAATCGGAGAGCAGGTCTTCAAACTGTACGTCATCGGCATCCATGCGGGCAGAAGCATCTTTAATAATATAATCGGGCAGACCGAGCTTTTTGGAAATCGCAAAAGCGTTACTTTTTCCCGGAATACCGATTAATAAGCGGTAGGTTGGACGCAGGGATTCCACGTCAAATTCACAGCAGGCATTTTCCACGCCGTCCGTGGTGAGTGCATACACCTTAATCTCGCTGTAATGTGTGGTCGCCATGGTTGTAATGCCGCGTTTGTGCAAATCATTTAAAATGGAAATGGCAAGTGCCGCACCTTCTGTCGGGTCTGTTCCCGCACCGATTTCATCAAATAAAATCAGGCTGTGTGCATCGGCTTCCTTTAAAATGCTGACCGTGTTGGTCATATGGGAAGAAAATGTACTTAAACTCTGCTCAATGCTCTGTTCATCACCGATATCGGCAAATACATTGTCAAATACGGCAAGCTCGGAGTGGTCGAGAGCCGGAATGTGCAGACCAGACTGCGCCATTAAGGTCAGCAGTCCCACGGTCTTTAAAGAAACCGTTTTACCGCCGGTATTCGGACCGGTGATAATAAGCAGATTAAAATCCTTTCCTAAATAAATGTCGATTGGCACAACCTTATGCGGGTCAATCAGCGGGTGACGTCCCTTTTTAATATTGATATAATTGTTGGTATTCATAACCGGGCAGCTGCATTTATATTGCTTGGACATCTGTGCCTTTGCAAAAATGAAATCCAGCGTAGTCAGTACCTGGAAATCCGTTAACAGTTCATCGGTAAATTCAGATGCCTTTGCGCTTAATTCTGCAAGAATGGCTTCAATTTCAGCCTGTTCCTTTAATTCAAGCTCGCGGATATCATTGTTTAATTTGACAACCGCCGCCGGTTCGATAAAAAGAGTTGAACCGGTTGCAGACTGGTCATGCACCATGCCGGGTACCTGCGATTTGTATTCGGCTTTGACCGGAAGACAGTATCTGCCGGAGCGTGAGGTGATGACAAAATCCTGTAAGCAGTTACGCACGGAAGATGAATTTAACATCTTATTTAATTCGGTGTGAATCCGTTCAGCGGCAAGCACCTTCTGACGGCGGATACTGCGCAGATTTGCACTGGCATCATTGCTGATTTCATCTTCTGAGAGAATACAGCGCTTAATTTCTGTATTTAACGGTGTCAGCGGTTCAAGTGCATGAAAATATCCCGTTAAGGAATCGGTGGTATCTTCGTAATAATTTTTTACCCTTGCAGCCGCGGTCAGCAGGGAACTGATATGCAGTAACTCTACTGTATTTAAGGAGCTGCCGATTTCAAGACGTTTTACGGAAGCGCCGACATCATGTACACCGCTAAAAGAAACAGCCCCCTTTGCATAGACACGGGAAAGGGCATCACTGGTTTCTGAAAGAGCAGCGTTAATATCGTGGATGTCCGTCATCGGCACCAGCTTTTTTAAGCGTTCCTTTGCTTTATCGGAAGCCGCAAAAGATACTAAGCGGTCAATAATTTTATCATATTCAAGAGTCGTTAAAGACTTGTAATTCATTCATTTCTCCAATCCGGAAATGCAGGGTCTTGCAGACACGGAATCTGTGGCATTTCCGGCACAGATTCCATTTTATTGTACCGCATTTGAAACAAAAATTCTACTATGGATATAAGAATTTACAAGTAGGTCATAAATTGTTCATAACTGTCCGTTATAATAAAATTAATTTTGCAGTTCAATAAAAGTTAGGTTATGGTGACAGAAAAAATGGGAAACACAGAACACAAGGAAGAAGACTCCTTTGCTTTATATACGGAAAAAATCGTACCCAAGCCGTCCGTGAAGTACCGCAGACTAATCCGCGCGGCAAAGTTTTTTGCGGCGGCAGTGCTGTTTGGTCTGATTGCAAGCGGTGTGATGCTTCTTGTATATCCGGCATTGGAAAAAAGAATGGTTCAGAGGAATACGGACAAAGAAATTCTGACCATTGAAAAGGATGAATATCCGAGTGAAGAACAGGATAATACGGAAACAAAAGAAACGACAGCTGATGACAATTATGAGGCAGTGTTACAGACAACCGATGCGGCAGCTTTAAAAAATGTTGCTACGGCGGCGATTAAATCACTGGTATTAATTGACGTCTATAAGACCGATATGGGAAATATCCTGACGGAAACACAGAGTGCGACAGAAACGGTCGGACTTGTAATCGGACAAGTCAATTCAGAATATATTATTTTGACCAATGCGGCGGTTGTGCGTGATTCGTCGTCACTGGTCGTAAAGGTTTCAAAAGCGACAGAAGTCGATGCCGAGCTGGTTGGAAGCGATACGGATACCGGCATTGCGATTGTCAGTGTCAAGGAATCGCAGATTCCGTCCAAAGAAAGAAGTTCGATTGTAACAGCGCAGTTAGACAACTCTTACAGCATACAGCAGGGGGATATTGTCGTTGCGGCAGGCAGGCTTTACGGACAGAATAAGACGATTGATTACGGCATGGTTTCAGGCATTTCAACAAAAAGCGGTGTCGATAACAGCTATGAGATTATCAGCACGGGACTTGCGGGCATAGAAGGCGATTACGGTTATCTTTTTAATATGAAGGGAAATGTTGTCGGCATTTCCATGAAGAATACAAAGACGACATTTTCAGTGCTTGGCATTTCGGATTTAAAATCAATGATACAGGAATTATCCAACGGGAACAGCCCGGTATATTTCGGCATTAAAGGGCAGAATGTAACCGGTACAATGGCAACGCGCTATGGACTGCCGGTGGGAATTTACGTAACGGATATTGAACTGGACTCTCCGGCATATGCGGCGGGAATCCAGCCGGGGGATATTATTACAGGGATTGACGGAAATATGGTTTTGACAATTCAGGCATTTAGTGAGAAACTATATCAGTGTGAAAGCGGTCAGCAGATTTCTATTACAGCCAAACGGTTTGGCGGGGATGAATATAAGGATATGACATTTAACGCCGTAATTGCGGTGAAATAAAGCATATAATCCGGCTGGCGGCAGGAGAAATGAGAAAAGGAAAGGGCAGATTATGCATTTTATTGAAAAATTTAAGGACGGAGACAGAATCTCCGATGTTTACCTTTGTAAGTCCAAATCAACAGCACTCACAAAGTCAGGAAAAGAATATGAAAATGTGATGCTTCAGGATAAGACCGGACAGATGGATTCCAAAATATGGGACCCGTCTTCCGGCGGTATCTGTGACTTTGATGCCATGGATTATGTTGCAGTAACGGGACAGGTTATCAGCTTTAACGGTGCATTACAGTTAAAGATTGAAAGAATCCGCAAGGCAGACGAAGGAGAATATGTTCCGTCTGATTATATTCCATGTTCTAAGTATGATATTAAAGAAATGTATACAGAACTCATGCAGTATACAGGCAGTGTGAAGAATGAGTATCTTTCTGCACTGTTAAAGAGTTTTTTTACAGACGATGCCGATTTTATTGCAAAGTTTAAGAGCATTGCGGCAGGAAAGACGGTACACCACGGCTTTTTGGGCGGATTATTAGAGCATAGTTTAAGTGTAACCAGACTGTGTGTAAAGATTGCGGAAAATTATCCGTTTTTAAACCGCGATTTACTGATTACATGTGCGGCGCTTCACGATGCCGGAAAAGTAAAGGAACTCGCACCGTTCCCAAAGAACGATTATACGGACGAGGGTAATTTCCTCGGACATATTGTAATGGGCTATGAAATGATTCAGCAAAAGATTGCAGGCATTGAAGGATTTCCGCCGGTGCTGGCTTCCGAAGTCGGACACTGCATTTTATCCCACCACGGTGAGCTGGAATACGGTTCTCCAAAGAAACCGTGTATTATGGAAGCGGTAGCATTGTCTATGGCAGACAATATGGATGCCAAAATGGAAACGTTTAAAGAGGCACTGGAAGCCAAAGACACCAATGAATGGCTTGGTTTTAACCGGTGGCTGGATGCAAATATCAAAAAGACACTGTAGAGGTAAATGTGAAAAGCGAATTTAAAAAAGACGATTGTGTGACACTGCACATTGAGGATATCGGAACGGGCGGCGAAGGCATTGGCAAGGCAGATGGATTTACATTTTTTGTAAAAGATGCCATTGTCGGCGATGTTATCGAAGCCAAAATTATGAAATTAAAGAAAAATTATGGCTATGCAAGACTGATGAAAGTGCTTACACCGTCTAAAGACCGTGTAGAGCCGAAATGTCCGGTCGCAAGGCAGTGCGGCGGCTGTCAGATACAGGAAATGCGTTATGAAGCCCAGCTTGCCTTTAAGCAGAAAATGGTACAGAACAATTTAGAGCGTATCGGCGGACTTTCGGACTTTGAAATGTACCCTGTAATCGGCATGGAAACACCGTATGCATACCGTAATAAGGCACAGTTTCCGGTCGGGGAAGATAAGGATGGCAATATTGTCATCGGATTTTATGCCGGAAGAACACATCATATTGTGGAGCAGACAGACTGTTGTATTGGTGCGCCGGAAAACGGCGAAGTGCTTCGCAAAGTCAAGGCATATATGCAGAAAAATCAGATTCGCCCGTACAATGAGGAACACCACAGCGGGATTGTGCGCCACATTTTAATCCGCACCGGCTATCATACTAAAGAGATTATGGTCTGTCTGATTGTCAATGCGGCCAAGGCTTCCTGCTTAAAAAATGCAGAACAGCTCACAGAATCGCTGCGTGAAATGGACGGCATGACTTCGGTGATGGTGAATTTCAACACGGAAAAGACGAATGTGATTCTCGGCAAAAAAAGCGAGGTGCTGTGGGGACAGCCGTATATTGAAGATTTTATCGGCGATGTAAAATATCAGATTTCACCGCAGTCTTTCTTTCAGGTAAATCCGATGCAGACGGAAAAGCTGTATGCAAAGGCACTTGAATATGCGGGATTGACCGGAAATGAAACGGTGTGGGATTTGTACTGCGGTATCGGAACTATTTCGTTATTCCTTGCAAAAAATGCGCGCAAGGTATACGGTGTGGAAATTGTGCCGCAGGCAATTGAAGATGCCCGCAATAATGCAAAGCGTAACGGTATCGACAACGCAGAGTTTTTCGTGGGCAAGGCGGAAGAAGTCGTACCGGCATTTTATGAAAAAGCCCTAAAGCAGGCGCAGGATTCGGAAGCCGGTAAAAGTATCCGCCCGGACGTGGTCGTTGTAGACCCGCCGAGAAAGGGCTGTGAAGAAGTGCTGCTTGAAACAATTGTGAAAATGCAGCCACAGCGGATTGTCTACGTAAGCTGTGATTCGGCAACACTGGCACGTGACCTGAAGTTTTTAAGCGCCAACGGCTACGCCGTAAAGAAAGTCCAGCCGGTAGATCAGTTTGGACATAGTGTTCATATTGAGACGGTTGCTTTACTTTCCAAGGGGTTAAAGGTCCGGTGAACCTTTGCTCAGCGCGGACCGAAGTGGAACGGAGACTGGTCGACAGCAGGAAAGTGAAGGTTGACTTCTCGTTGGAGGATATGGATTTATCAGAGTTCAAGGGAAAAGCAACTTACGAGCAGATAAAAGCTTATGTGTTGGAACAGACAGGGCTTAAGGTTTCTTCACTGTATATTGCACAGATTAAGAAGAAATGCGGACTGGACGTGGGAGAGAATTTTAATTTACCTAAATCTGAGAATGCGAGACAGCCACAGTGTACACCGGAGAAGGAAGAAGCGATTATGCAGGCGTTTAAGCATTTCGGAATTGTATAGGATGTGCTATTGCAATTGATGGATGTGTATTGTAGATGAACTATAAATATTGTTTAAGAAAGATAAGAGGTCAAGAACCATAGGGGGAAATTCATGAGAGATGATTTTTCACAATCTGTAAAGGATTTGTTAGCAAATCGGGTTGGATGGAAATGTAGCAATCCAAATTGTAGAAAAGCAACACGTGGAGCGGGAGTAGAGAAAACTACTATCATAAATATAGGGGTTGCATCTCATATTACAGCAGCATCTAAAGGTGGACCGAGATATGATGAAAACATGACGGCACAGGAGAGAAAATCTTTTGAAAATGGTATATGGTTATGTCAATCTTGTTCCAAATTGATAGATTCCGATGAAATGGGATATACAGTTGATAAATTGAAAAAATGGAAAGATATTTCAGAACAATTGGCTGTTTTAGAGTTAGAAGATGCAACAGTAGGTAAAAATGATAAAGATATAGAACTTATAAGATTTTATGTACAATGCTTTGATAGGCCAGCATTTCGAGATAGAATATGTATGGAAGGAAGAATGGAAGATTTTGATAAGGCTATCGAAGATACTATTATTGCATTGAATACAGGTGTACTTAGGACAAGAGATGGAAGTATATTGAAGAGGGCAGAGGGAAAATCGGTCATTGTAAATCCAGAGTGGAGAGAAAAATTTGATACAATTTATGATATATTAGTTGCCTTAAGAAAACGTCTGAGAATAGCGAAAAAGGAAGGTGCATATTCCACGTATGGTGAAGGTGAGGTAATGTACTGCTTTAATGACAGAAATTTAGAAGAATGGTTCGATTTCACGAGAGAGGAGATTTTAAAGATATTATCTTCAATGTGTGAGGAAATTGGAATTCATGGATTGCGGTTTCCTAGGGATCGATATAAGTGGTAACTTGATGCAAATGCACTAAAATATGCTGCTAAAGGAAATGCAATTATGCAGAAATTTTCAAATCATATGGCTGTAGATAAGTAGTATTGTGTGTTGAAAATGCAGATTATTATCGTAAAAAGGACATTCCTGAACCGTAAATATTATGGGTCAAGGGATGTCCTTTTTGGTTGTCTTAGAGTGTCCAAAGGACAAGGTAATGATACTGAGGGTATTAAGACTTATATGAATAATATCTGTCTAATCTAGAGATAAGGATGGATGGGATGATTGTACAGATTGAAAAATCACGTTTTCGTGATATATTTTTCTTAAATCTGTTGGAAAAATGATGGAGGATGACATGGCAGTCAGTTACAAAAAATTATTCCATTTACTGATAGAAAAAAATATGACAAATGCACAGTTGAAGCAGGAGACTGGCTTCTCCGCAAATATCATCACACGGCTGAAACGTAATGGGTATATTTCCCTCGAAAGCGTCGAGAATATATGCCGTGTTCTGAACTGTGGCGTTGACGATATTCTGGAATTTGCACCAGAGGATAACGGAGGAAAAGAGAATGGTTGATACCAAAAAGGAACAGGAGCGTGACGAACTGCATCGTGCAATATGGGCAATTGCAGATGAACTGCGTGGAGCAGTCGATGGCTGGGACTTCAAAAATTATGTTCTTGGCACGATGTTCTATCGTTATATTTCCGAAAACCTGAGTAATTACATAAACAGTGGTAAGATTGATACGGGCAACACTGATTTTGATTTTGCAAAAATGCGAGATGAGGATGCAGAAGAAGCAAGAGAAGGCCTGGTAGAGGAAAAAGGATTTTTTATCCTACCGAGTGAACTTTTCTGTAATGTCCGAGCTAACGCTGCGAATGATGAAAACTTAAATGAAACACTAGAGCGTGTGTCCGTCACATCGAGGAATCAGCGAAAGGCAGAGAGACAGAGAGTGACTTTGCCGGATTGTTCGATGACTATGATGTAAACAGTAATAAATTAGGTCCTACGGTTGCAAAGCGTAATGAAAAACTTGTAAAACTGCTGAATGGCGTAGGTGAAATAAATCTAGGAGATGTGAAAGAACATTCCATTGATGCCTTTGGTGATGTGTATGAGTACCTTATGACTATGTATGCATCAAATGCCGGAAAATCTGGTGGAGAGTTTTTACTCCGGCAGATGTGTCAGAACTGCTCACACGTCTTGGAACTGTAGGAAAAACAGAAATCAATAAAGTATATGAAATAAGGACCATTGGATTGATACAAAGATACGATACGCACAGACAACAGAATAGGCTTAAAACCGCTTGCTAGAAGGCTTTTGAAATGCAGGATTTAGGAAGCCTTCTTTTTTTGCCTTTTTGCAGTGTTTGACGATCAGCAGATAGCGGCTGGGAGAATGGGTGGGTGCAAACAATGAACGATATCAGAAAAGAGGTATCGTTCATTGTGAGATATCGTGTAAAGGGTATTGGGTATCGTTCAGTGTGCAACAAGATAAATGTCAACAAATATAATGAAATAGCAGATAAAGAAACAAAATATCAGAAAACTACTTGAAATTTGATTCGGAAAGAGATATAATATAATCTGTATATTTGCGTTTATTTCACAAACCGCAGAGGTGATTTTATGATTGATAATAATTTAATGGATGACAATTACATAAGTATTGATGATGCTGCGGCGTATTTAGGAATAAAGACAGTCACTTTGCGCAACTGGATAAAGAAAAAGCCAGACATTCCGGCACATCGCGTGGGGAAACTCTGGAAGTTTAAGCGTTCTGAACTTGATGAATGGATAGCCAGTGGAAAAAGCGCGGAGTAATCATCAATACATTAGGAAGGAAGAATTACGATGCCTGAGATCAGATTATATAACGAGGACTGTATAGCAGCCATGAAAAAAGTGGAGGATAAATCCATAAGCCTGATAGTTACAGATCCTCCATATAACCTTGGAAATTTCATGAAGAATAGAGATACCAATCTTAGCAAAATGCGAGATAACTTTTTTGGTTCTGCCGGTTGGGATGATATGGAATTTGATGAGTGGGAAAAATCAATGGATGACTTTTTCAAGGCGGCGGCAAAGGTCATGAGAAAAGGCGGTACAATGATTGTATTTATGGCAATTATTAAAGTGGAAACAATCATTCGGTTGGCTGAAAAACATGGTTTTTACTATAAAACGACGGGCATATGGCATAAAACAAATCCAATGCCAAGAAACATGAATTTGCATTTTGTAAATTCAACAGAAGCTTGGATATATTTCACATACAAAACTCGAACCGGAACCTTTAATAATAGTGGAGCCTTGATTCATGATTTTATAGAGACATCGGTTACTCCGAATGGAGAAAGAAGATATGGTAAGCATCCAACACAAAAGCCGGAAAGTTTAATACAACATTTTGTAGAAATATTATCCAATGAAAACGAATGGGTTTTTGATCCATTTATGGGAAGTGGAACAACAGGTGTTGTTGCTAAGAGAACGGGACGAAATTTTATTGGAGTCGAATTGAATAAAGACTATTTTGAAATTGCGAAGTCCAGAATAGAGGGAAAACCAAATGAAACCAGCAGTAATTGATTTATTTGCCGGTGTAGGCGGCTTATCGCTTGGATTTGAAATGCGAGGATTCAATGTGCTTGTGGCAAATGAATACGATAAATCAATTGCTGCTGCTTACACAGCAAACCACAAAAGCACAAAAATGATTGTCGGAGATATAACCTCGCTGGATTTAGATAAAACCTTTGGGCAGTATAAGGGAAAGGTTGATGTTGTCATTGGCGGCCCGCCCTGCCAGGGATTTTCACAAAAAGGTCAGAGAAAAACCATTCATGATGAGAGAAATTTTTTGTTTAAATACTATGTTGCAGTAGTGAAACTTGTTTCTCCGAAGTATTTTGTGATGGAGAATGTACCAAATCTGCTTACCGCCGAGGGTGGGTATTTCCGCAAAGAGATAGAAGAATTATTCAACGATATGGGGTATTCATTACAATATGGTGTATTGAATGCATCTGATTATGGAGTACCACAGAATCGCCGTAGAGCCGTAATTATTGGAAAATTAGGAGGAGATGCACCATGTCTTCCGAAGCCAAGGAGCAATACAGTTACGATATGGGATGCAATTAGTGACTTGGCGTTTCTTGAGTCTGGAGAAGGACAAGACGAGCAAGCATACAAAATGCCGCCCGAAAGTGAATATGAAAAACTTCTTAGGAAAAATTCAGAGGTATTATACAACCATGTTGCGACCAAGCATTCGGCATTAGCCTTAGAGAGACTTGCTCTGATTCCACCGAATGCAGGAAGAGAGGTATTACCTAAAGAGCATCTTACCAAGTCGATTTATAGTGGAACATGGACTCGAATGAGAAAAGATGAAATATCAGTCACTATTACAACAAGATTCGATACGCCGTCTTCAGGAAAGTTTACACATCCATTTTTAAACAGAGCGATTACAGTTAGAGAGGCCGCACGTATTCAATCATTTCCAGATACGTTTCGTTTTGTTGGAAACAAGGGTTCTCAAATGAAACAGGTGGGGAATGCTGTACCGCCTTTATTGGCTGCGGCAGTTGCCGAGGTAATTATGAAGGATATGAAGGAGGAGTTAAAGAATGAACAGACCAGATAATATATCGGTATACGATGAGCTTGATTTAAAACTTGGAATCAAATCATCGCTTCCTCATGTTAAAAGTACTATTGCACTGGCTATCTTACTGTGGGAATGTGCCGACAGACCGTCAGAGTTAATTTATTCTGTACAAAATAACGATGGAATCGCAATGACAGATGATTTGGATCAGTGGGTCATTGATTACTTGGCAGACATTTGTACAGAAGACCAGATTGACAACGAAACGCTGATATCCGCAATTAATGAGAATCAGTTGTTTAAATCTCAAATGGAAGCACTAATTGTTGCATTTGAGCTTGTCTGGAAACTCGCAAAAGTCAGTTTTGTTGATGAGAACAAGGCAGCAAGTGCTGAACGCACTGGAGGTACTAGATACCCCAAGAAACTGATTTACACAATAAATGCTGATATTATTCACTGCCTGATTGAAAGCAACAGGGACGCTTATATCAGAGTGTTGCTGGCGTGGATAGGGTTCAATGTTAATATAGATCCTGAATGCGAAGAACAACTGAGCCAAATGTTGTCTGTTCTATCGGAGGGAGCTGTATTTAAACTTACCGATGGAGAGCGGGACGTTATATTTAATCAGAATAGTTTATACAGAAAATTATTAGAGACACATGACTCGGTTGATATCAATGGGGATAAAGAAGCTAAGGGCTCCTTACGCATTCTAAAATCATTACTGTCGGACGAATTAAATCCGTTCTTGAAATATTCAAATGGAGTTGTTAGTACCAATGAACAAAAAGCTGCTGAATTAGAGGCGTATCAAGAAAGAGTGGACACTTTTTTGCGTTTGTCCGCAACAAAAGTTATTGGGTTAGAAGATGTTGACGCAGCGGACGAAGGTATTGCTCCGCAAGAATATGAAGCTAATCGATTGACGGCAGGATGTAATGTATTGCTCTATGGAGTTCCGGGTTCCGGAAAGAGCTATACTATCGAACATGAGTATTGCAAACCAGGCAGCCAAGTTGAGAGACTCGTTTTCCATCCAGATTATACATACTCCGATTTCATTGGTCAAATCTTACCAGCAGTTGATGATAATGGACAGGTAAGCTATAAGTTTACAGCGGGCCCATTTACCAATATTTTGCGAGAGGCGTATAATCATCCGACTACGGAATATATCCTTATCATCGAAGAAATCAATCGTGGCAATGCGCCTGCTATTTTTGGCGAGGTATTTCAATTGCTTGATCGGAAAGTCGAATACCGCGAGGTTGATGACGATGGATTTCCTATCGGGACAAGTGAGTATGGTATCACAAATGCCAATATTGCAAAGATTGTATATGGCGATGAAAAGCATAAAGTGCGAATTCCATCGAACCTCTCTATAATTGGAACAATGAATACATCCGACCAGAATGTATTTACTTTGGATACAGCATTTCAGCGCAGATGGGATATGCGTCTTATTGAAAATAATTTTGAAAATGTCGATCCATCGTTGGCAGATGCGACTATTTTGGATACTTCTGTGACTTGGAAAGACTTCTGCACAGAAATCAACAAGATTGTGGTAGGAAACGGTGCCAGAAGGACATCAGCAGAAGATAAGCGTCTAGGTGCATATTTCGTACATCTGAGAGATTTGAAGTTTGATGAAAGAATGGGAGATCTTGCAGATGGAGAATATGACGGTCTGCGTAAAAAGGAAAGTCATAAGCAGCTTACAGATACTGAGAAAGCAAGACTTGCAGAAGTACGAGATGCGATGAAGCAGAATCGGAAATTCCCGGAAAAGGTAATTAAGTATTTGTGGGACGATGCCTTTAAGTTTAATCGAGAGATTATATTTGAAACAACAGAGTATCAAAGTCTGGAACAGGTTATTCGGGCATTTATGTATGCTGAAAAACTTGATAGGTTTAAGATGTTTAAGGAGAATGTGAGGAGTGCATTCACAAATTCGGAAGATTAAGGCGGTGAGTTGATATGGATTTAGATGAAGCCTTTGGAAAGCTTTCAGAATTTAATATAAAAGATCACTGCCATGTGAATACAAATGAAGATGGAGATCGCTTTGTCGGCATTAAGGCCGATACCGATGATGCGATGGTTTATTTTCCTATCGGATATCAATTACCGGACGATGACAAAGCAATCAGGAATGATATCAGGCATCTTATACAAGTCTTGTCAGAATTCACAACACGAGATGACAGATTGCTTGCGGTTAATAAATTTGCTGCACCACAATCTGTTGATTTTCCAATCAATGCATACACAAGTGTGATAGAGTATTATTTTGATATTGGTGGAAAATATTATGTAGAAACAGAACAAACATATAAGGTGGCTCCGACCGGAAAGCAAGACTGGGCAAGGACTGCAAGAAAACAAATGCCTCTGGTGCAGTGCAAAAACGGAGTTAGTTCGTTTATATACACAAATTTTGAGGTGCGTTCCACTACTCCAAACGACACAAAGCTCATAACGCAGATTAATAAATATTGTGTATATGAAGCGTTTGAACGATTGGGATGGCTTTATGTTCCGTATAAACCTGAGAAACCGAACGGATATCCGGATATTAAAACATCAATTCAAATAGTACGTTCTAAGCTTGCAAGTACCTACGATGATAAGAAAAAGCGGCTCTTTCAGGGAATGAAGGATATGCTTGAATACATGGATGAGAAAACATCAGATAAGCAGTTCTATTTTGGCACAGATGATTTTGACCATGTGTGGGAAAAACTGATAGACAGAGCATTTGGAGAACGGGATAAGGGAAAATATTTTCCACGTTCCAGATGGTTACTTGATTATGGCAAATATAAAGAAAAGCATCCGCTAATGCCGGATACCATTATGATTTATAATGACAAATATTATATTTTGGACGCTAAGTGTTATAAATATGGAAGAACAGGAATTCCGGATCATTTGCCGAATGGCTCCTCTATCAATAAACAGATTACCTACGGAGAGTATCTTGAAAAGTATAAAGGTGTGAAAACAGATTCGCTATTTAATGCCTTTATTATGCCGTACAATATGGAAGAAAACTTTTTTAAGCTGAATTCTTTTGTAGGAAATATTGGAGAAGCCATTGGAGACTGGCGATATAATAAAAAACCGTATGAGCGAATTCAGGGTATTGTTATGGATACCAGATATCTTATGTATCATTATTCAGGGAAACCGTTGAAGGAAAAAGTGGCTCTTGCAGAATGTATTGAAGCTGTTTTAGGAAGAGATGAGATCAAATCAACAGGAGAGAATCCGATAGTACCATCATCCTCCCCTGTTACATATACTACTATGCCTACCAGATCTGCATCAATGGTAGCAGAATCGCCAGCACCATACGGTGTACATAATGAATAATAAAAAGCAAAAAATCCCTTTACTTGGAATTGTCCGAGTAAAGGGATTTTTCAGTTTTCTTCTTTTTCACGCTTTCTTTTTCTGTATCTGTCCTGGGTAACCCGATTACAACACTCTGTGCTGCAGTATCTGACTTTTGTGGAGGTTGTTCGTACCAGAAAGTATTTTCCGCAGCGAGGATTGTCGCAAGGACGGTATAATTCTAAATCAGGCCTTAAATAGAATATGGAAAAATAAGCAGCACATAATAATGAATCAACTTTCCAGGAGGGAGACATAGTTTTGGCATTATACACCGGGTGTATTCCTCCGAGATTGGCATTGACTTCTTCACCGACTATATAATCAGCTATTTCAATCAAACCAGCTTTCAAATTGTCGCTGAGATTTTCAATGTGCGGATCAGTACAAAAAGTCAAATTCGAAAGGTCAATAGCCGCAACTTCATGAAAAAAATGAAATAAAACTTCTGTGATTTTTCTATTCATGCCGGTATCTTCGCCGTTCACATACATTGCAGTGATGTTTTTGAATATATCAGATGTAAATCCGGGAACGGAGGAGTAGCCACCTATAATATCATTATATTCAGATATATTGAGAGAATAAGTGCCAAATATGGAATCATTTATTGTAAAAAAATCACCATCAAATTCTTCTTGTTTGCGCATTGGCGAAAGCATAATGGGCGGGTTTTGCAATAAATCTACATATGAATGATGGCAGCTAATATATTTTATATCGGCCATGTCAGCTCCATACGAAAAATCCTTTGCAAATAATAGCACTGCGGTTAGTTGCAATATTTTTAGATAATTCTTGTGTATTTCATTTGCCGCTGTCATCAGTTCAACGGTTAATCGTAATCTATCGATAATATTGTAAAGCGACAGCTTATCAATTTCTTGATAGCCCATTGATGATATAGGGAATATGAAACCATTGTCTTTCATAAAGCGAGCCATTTCTTTCGAATCTTTTCTAGGTAATGCTATAAGTTCACCCAAAATATTAGATTGCTCTATTGATCCATTATCGGAAATACGGACTAAGCCTTTTTTGGCAGCATATCCGAATATTTTTTTCTGATCTGGATGTGCTTGTAGTTTAAATGTACGCTTAGGTTTCATGTCAGGTGTTATATGCTCAATGTCCTCTACGCAATCACAAGAGCAGTTTTCAAACTTGAACAGTATGTTTTCATAAAAATTTTCTTTAATTTCAGGCATAATGCAGTCCTCTTCTTGAAATGAAAGTCATGTAATTTGGCATGGCTTTATTTTTTGTCTCAAAAAAGTAATGCTAAATTATATGTATATTTAGAATTGTACTAAAAAATCATCTATAAATCAACTCAAATAGCATTACTAAATTATAAAAATAATGTGCAATTTTGCTATCTTCCATTACTATTTTGCTTTCCCTATACTTTAAGTAGGACAAAAATGTGTTCTGCCGTCTCAGCGTTCATCCCCTGATCAAGGATGCCCGAAGCGGTGAGACGGACAACAATCGAATAAAGTCAACCCATCGGGACGGTTGGCCAGTTAAGAAGTGAGGATTCATTCTTATGGCCAATTATTATGGAAAGTCATGTGTGGATTCTCACTTCGGTATGAGACCGAAGGAGGGGCTGCACTATGGGCAATCTACAGACAAACAAAAAGTATTTCATTCCAATGGAGGTAACACCGGAAACCATCAAGGCATTCAATATCAATGCCGAAGAGGTACAGTGGTTGAGAATCGGAAATAAGAAGGTTAAGGCGATTATGGTTCCGGCTACGGAGGAGCAGTATTACGCATATATGCGTCTGCTGTGGCGTGAGGACAAGCAGAATCAGAGGGCAAGCAAACAGGAAGATGAGGGCAAAATGAAGCCGGTGTCACTGGATCAGCTTTACGAAGATACAGAGTTTGAGACAGCCGATCAGGCTACAGATATTGAAGCTGATTATATGAAGAAGGTTTTGCTTGAGGAACTGCATAACGCACTGGACGAGCTGGAAGAAATCGACCGTACTATTATGGAAATGTATAGTCAGGACTGCACCGAAACACAAATCGGACAGGCTGTGGGCATGAGCCAGCGTGGTGTCAGCGAGCGCAAACAGCGAATTTTTTGGAGACTCCGCACTCGACTGAAGGATTACAGATAAAAAAGATGACATAGAACTAGATATTATCGATGGTAGCTGAATCTAAAACACCATATGGAGAGTAAATTATAACTACAGCAAGCCACATTGGACAAAATCCTTTGTGGCTTGTTTTAAAGAGAGTAATTTGAGTTTACAATTTTGGATTCCTTCTTCTCAACTTCCGATGTTCTTTTGCAGGTTTGGAACGGGAAAATATTTCTTTTAATGTCTGCTTTTCTTCTGTTAGAAAGCTGAGTGACTTTCATTTCCAGATTTTTGCAGAAAAGAAGCAAAAGACCATTTATATAAGCATCATTTGATGACTCTGTATTGTCATCTGCGGTAGTAGGTATTTGAGATGTAAAGTCATCAATGATATTTTTGACCATGCTTTGATAGTCAATGTCGCTGGCGGTATTGCTATCTTTCATATGAATATTTCGCAGGTCGGAGACAATCGGCTTTAAGTCTGCTGACAGAATATTCATATAATATTGCTCTGACTCAATGTGTGAATTATCAAATACATTTGCAAAGGCATCGCTGGAATCAGCACCAAGCTCTGTTAATTTACATCTCATCACATCAAGAAAAGCATTCGCTATCTGAATTCCCTTATCGTTAAATCCATCAATATAGATTTCCAGGTCTGTCATGAATTTCATAAAATTTTCATGTGTAAGTAATTTGGATAATAATCTTGGATTATATTTTTCGCCAGTCAATATTTGGATTGCATCGTCATTTAGATGCAGATCAGATACTGACTGATTTTTATGTTTCCGTAATTCTGTCCGGCAAAGAAGGTAATCGGTGTTTACATTGTAAAAATCCGCAAGCGTTATAAGATTGCTGAGTGACATATCTATATTTTCATCTTTTTCATAATTGCCAAGCGTGGAGCTAGGGATACCGGTAGCATCGGATAACTCCTGCAACGACATTCTTTTTTCTGAGACTCTCAAATCTTTCAGTCTTTCTGGTATGGTAAGTTTTGTATGCATAGTATTTTCCTCGTTTTTAAAGATACAGATAGATTACCATGATATTGCCATGAGATAAATAGCAATTCTTTACCTGTCTTGTCCATAATATTAGAAAAAATCACAAAAAGAAAAATTTTCCAGCATCTTGGATATACCGAATCGGCATAGAAAATCTGAGAAAATAATTTCATAAATCAGGAATGGAAGGAGTGAAAAATTTATGAAATGTTGGAAATATATGAGTATGACAAAGCCGATAGGCGTAGCTCCGTGAAAATTTATTTTCATGGTTTTAGGGGATTGGGGCATTTCACCAATAAGCTAAAAATGCATTTTGTGTGCACAAATGCACTGCTTGCCAAGTTGCGAAATTAGGAATAAGAGAGGATAAGACAATGGAAAATGTAGCATCTGATTATAAGTTTTACAGGATACCTAAGAGATTTTTTAAGGAAGAGCAGTTCAGAGATATGACGAATGCGGCAAAAGTATTATATGGAATACTTCTGGATCGCAAGTGCCTGTCAGACTCCAATGGAGACGCATGGCGTGATGAATACGGAATTACCTATATCATTTTTACAATCGAAGAAATAATGAATTTGATGAATCTGGGAAACAAGAAGGTCAATAAAATGCTGATAGAATTGGAACAGCATGGGTTGATCTACCGCAGACACCAGGGATTGGGAAAACCGAATAAAATCTATGTCCATGATATTTTACAGCCGGAAACTTCCAAATGGACACCAGAAATTCAGTTAAAGAAATGGAGAAATAGGAAATGAGAATAAAGTATTATGAAGACGCAAAGGAAAATGCAGCATTTGAACGATGCACCGATGTTATCACTAATATGATTATGAAATATGGTCCGGTGTTAAAAAGAAAGTGGGCTGTAGAAGAATGGCTAAGAAGTATACAGGTAGAATGTTTTTGGAAAGAGCTTGTTGTAAATCGATATAGAAAATATGCAGAAAATATGAAGAAGTGGAAGTTTGTTGTGAAAAAAAGTGCTGTATGACAATATCAGATTGACTTACACATAAATCCAATTTATAATAAAGTCAAAATGAAAATGACATAAACGGAGAGAATGAAAATGGAAAATATTGAAACACTGGAAGCAGCACTTAAGAGAATTGCAGAATTAGAAAGAGAGAATGAGAAGCTGCGTGAAGAACTGGAGTATTATAAAAACAGAAAAATGAGCGGACGCCAGAAGCACAATGCCAAGTGGATGGCAATCTACAATGATTTTGTTGTTTGCTATGAGAGCGGTATGACTATGGTGGAAATTGCAAAACGCAATAATGTCAGTGAGCGGACGATTTACAGGTATAAAGCGTATTATGACAAAATCACCAAAACAGAACTCTAGACCATTTTGCTGGCATCAGCAAAATGGTCAGATGTGATGCTTTTGGACAAAAAATGAACGGAGGAGTTTTATGGCAGAAGATAAAAAGAAGGAAATTGATGTTACAGTAATAGAAGTAACCGAAGAATACTTAAAAGAAAAACTCTATGAAATTAGAGGTAAACGGGTATTGTTGGATGCTGATTTAGCAGAGATATATGGATATACAAATAAAAGATTTAATGAGCAGGTGAGAAATAATATTGAGAAATTTGATTCTGATTTTATGTTTGAATTGACGGATGATGAGACAGAATATTTGCGGACGAATTTTTCGACCGCAAATATAAGCTCAAAAAGTCGATACAATCCACATGTATTTACAGAGCAAGGACTATATATGCTGATGACTGTTTTAAAAGGGCCATTGGCTGTTAAGCAGAGTAAGGCATTAATAAGAACCTTCAAAAGAATGAAAGATTACATATTAGAAAATCGTGATTTAATCGGTCAGAGAGAATTACTTCAGTTAAGCATGGAGACTGCAAATAACAGAATTGAAATCGGCAAAATCAATTCTGTTATGATATCTCTTGAAAAACAGATTTCTGATGTTGCAGAAGGCCTAAAGGATGTAGTGACGAAATCTGAACTTGCGGATATGATGAACAGTTTTATTTCAGATGATGATGAAAAATGGCTTATGTTTAATGCAAAATTTAGTAGTGCGGATGAGGTTTACGAGTCTATTTACAGGCAGGCAAAGTCATCAATATATGTGGTTGATAATTACATTGGTTTAAGAACGCTGGTACATCTTAAGAATTCTCCAACAGGAGTAAATATTATTTTATTTAGCGATAATGTTGGGAATAATAAACTTCACAACATAGAATATGCGGATTTCTGTAAGGAATATCCAACTGTAAAATTGTCAATGAAGAAGACGGGTGGTATATTCCATGATCGGTTTATCGTGTTGGATTATGGAATGGCGAATGAGAGAGTCTTTCTGTGTGGCGCTTCTTCTAAGGATGCCGGGGCTAGAATAACAAGCATCGTTGAGGACTATGGAACAGCCAAATACAACTCTGTTATTGCAGGACTATTGAAAAATTCGCCATTAGTATTACCGAAATAGGAGTGTGAGACTATTGAAGAAGAAAACAAGATGTTATATATATACTCGTGTGTCTACAGCAATTCAGGTTGATGGATACAGCCTGGATGCACAGAAAGACAAGCTAAGAAAATATGCAGAATTTCAAGATATGGAGATTGTTGGAGAATATTCTGATGAAGGGCATTCCGGCAAGAATATAAAAGGTCGTCAGGAATTTATGCGGATGCTGAATGATATTGAAGATTGCAAGGACGGAGTTGATTTCGTCCTTGTATTCAAATTATCACGATTTGGCAGAAATGCAGCAGATGTGCTCAGCTCTTTACAGCTTATGCAGGATTATGGTGTGAATCTTATCTGTGTAGAAGATGGAATTGACAGCTCAAAAGAAGCCGGTAAACTTCTTATATCTATTATTGCTGCTGTAGCAGAGATGGAACGTGAGAACATAAGAGTACAGACAATGGCAGGACGAGAGCAGAAGGCTAGAGAAGGAAAATGGAACGGTGGATTTGCACCTTATGGATATAAGCTGGAAAATGGAGAGCTTGTCATTGCAGAGGATGAAGTAGAAATTATTTAAATGATTTTTGATCGGTATATTCATACCAATGAGGGAATCAATGGCGTTGCCAATTATTTGAATAATCATGGTTATACAAAGAAATTACGTCAAAACGGAACAATCCCCGTTTTCTCATCAAGTTTTATCAAAAAGATTATTGATAACCCGGTGTATATGGGGAAGATAGCATACGGACGCAGGCGCACCGAAAAGAAAACAGGAACACGTAATGAAACGCATGTAGTGGAACAATCGGAGTTCCCTGTATATGAGGGAATTCATGAAGCAATTATTTCTGAAGAGGAATGGAATCTTGCACAGGAGAAACGCTCTAAAAATAATTATAGAAGAGAAAAGATTCATGATCCGGAGCATGCACATATTTTGTCTGGAATATTGAAATGTCCATGTTGTGGAAAAGGAATGTATGGCAACATTGCAAAAGCAGGACGAAAAGATAAGAAAACCAGATATTACTATTATTGCAAGAATACGGTAAATGCTACCGGTCATAAATGTACTTTCAGATGTAATATTGAACAGTCGCAAATAGATGATGTACTTGCAAAATTGATTACGGCAATGACTAAGGAAGGAAAATATTTCAGATTTACAGAGACGATTAGATACCCAATATGATAAAATAGATGAAGTGGAAGAAACAATGGCAGAACTGAAGTCTCAGATTTATGAGCTTAAGAAAAATCAGATTGATGCAGATAGCATATACGGATTTTTAGGTGCTTTTAATGAAGTGTATTCAGAATGTACGGATGCTGAAAAGAAACAGTTCATGCAGGCATTTATTGAACGCATTGATATATTCCCGGAAAGACGGGAAGATGGAAATTGGATTCAGAATATTAAGTTTCAGTTTCCAGTACCGATTATTAAAGAAGGCAAGGAAGTAGCACAAATCAAGGGGATTTCTTTGGACAAGGAGAAATCGGATGAGCATATGATTTCCTTGGAAAAGCTATCAACACTTGAGACGGTTGTTCTTTTGTCCCAACTGAAACAAAAGCCGGCATGAAGGTTTCCAATCTGTATATTTCACAGGTAAAGAGAAAATGCGGAATTGAGATTGGAAAGAATTTGCGCGTTGCAACGAGGAGAATGGACTGCTTGCAGGGCAATTCGACG
>OBYZ01000156.1_pt1 | contig 90504 bp, 80 predicted proteins | sample 1501501 | NCBI WGS metagenome assembly OBYZ01 (sample SAMEA2580213, study PRJEB22360) | human gut metagenome | biome: human gut; feature: human-associated habitat; material: faeces | place: Denmark | collected 2008/2010
CGCCAGGTCAGCTCCCCCAACAACAGCTCCCTGCATCCGCCACTGGCGGCGGTCGTCGTTGTTGCCTGATAGGGGAGCCAAGTTTATGCTTCCGCTCTCTTGCCTCTCCTATTAGGAAAGGTGGCAATGCGAAGCATTGACGGAGAGGTTCTGTTCTGATTTATCGCTTTCCGGGGAACACGCTCTGCGGTGCGATGTACGAGCCATTGCGGCGGATCTCGAAGTGGCAGTGGTTGCCGGAAGAGCGGCCCGTGCTGCCCACATAGCCGATGAGCTGGCCCTGCCGCACGGTCTGGCCCGCACTGACCGCCAGAGACAGGCAGTGGGCATAGACCGTGGTATAGCCGCCGGAGTGGCTGATGATCACAGAATAACCATAGCCCGTACCGGCACCGGCCTTGTTATAACCCGCCTTGGTCACGGTGCCGCCCGCCGATGCATAGATGGGCGTACCGGCAGAGGCACAGATATCCACGCCCTTATGGCCGCTGCTATACCAGCGTGAGCAGTTGCGGTAGCCCGGCACAGGCCAGATGAACTGACCGCTGCCACCGATGTATGCCGCCGCACCGTACTTCGTGACCTTCTTGGTGCCAACGACCACCTTTTTGTTCACCGGCTCCCGGATGGTCTCGGTGGAAAGGATGGTCTGCTCCAGCAGCACGCCATTGGTATCGTAGACGTTCTGCATGGTGACGCGGCGCAGGCCGTTCTGGCCCTCCTGCAGGGTCTTGGTGGTACCCTTGGTGTACTCGTTGGACTGGGTGGTCTCGGTGCCGAAGGGGATCTCCTCCTCCCGCGTCTCCACCTTGGTGATGCGGACTTCCAGCAGAGCCTCCTGCTTGGTCACGATCAGCTGGTCGCCCTCCTGGATATTGGAGTTCTCGGTCAGGGGAGCACCCTTGAAATTCGTATTCAGGGCACACAGCTCCCGGAAGGTCAGGTCGTTCTTCTGGGCAATGTCCCACAGGGTATCGCCCGCCCTGACCGTATAGATCTTCTCCTGCTGCTGCACGCCGGTCAGCATATTCTCGATGGAATTGTCATCCTCAAAGCTGTCGTTGAAGTAGATTCCATCTTCCAGCGTCACATTTTTGTTAAAGCCCACGCTGATATTCTCGTCCGTCTGATCCTCGTAGGGGGCCAGCAGGCTTTCCAGATAGCTGCGCAGGGTGTCACCATCGGAGCAGACTGCCGTCAGCTCCCCATCCAGATACAGAGCGGTGCCCTCACTGATCTGGTCACTGGCGCTCTGCAGAATGGCGTTTGCCGTCTCGCTCTCGTCCATGGTCTTGTGGGTCACGGAGATGGTATAGGTCGGCTCGATGGTCAGCTCGGTCTTGTCCGAACCGGCGTAGTTGATGCGCTGCATCACATCCTCTTTTGCGAGGTTGAACACTTCCTCATTGGCCACATAGCCAACGGTCTGGCCGTTCACCTGCACAGCCAGCGCATAGGGCTGGGCCATCGTCCTGTTCCAGACCGTGACGAACACGGCCAGCATACACAGGGGCAGGATGTACATTGCTGTCCGGGGCAGCAGGCTCAGGTTGCGCTTGAGCCCGCCCACAAAATAGCGCCCGGCCGCTTTTACGGAAGCACCAAAGCCCCGCTCCCGGCGCACATCGTTGGCGTGGGCCGCCACAGCGCCGAGGCCCTTGAAGAACAGATAAAGCGGTGCCAGCAGATCCTTGAACATCTGCGCCGCACCGGGAAAGGCTGTTGCAATGATGGTATGCCGGGCATTCCTGCACCAGCGGGCCAGTCTGCGGGCCACGGCAGCAATGCCGCGCCCTGTGCGCACCACCATGTACTCTGCCGCAAAGCCCAGTGCATAAAGTGCCTCGCCAAATGCCAGCACCACGGCACTGGCCCGCAGCTTTTTGGCCACATCATTCATGTGCCGCTGCGTTTTGCGGCGGAAACGGTGCCGCCGCAGCAGGCCGGAGATCTGGACCTTTGCCCAGAAGCTTCGCAGTTTTTCTCTGCCCTTCACCGGCGCTGCAGGAGCCTGGCTCTGCGGCTCCTTTGTTTTTTCTTCGATCAAAAGGGGTTGCTCCTTCCTGACGTTTTGGGTCGAAAGTTACAAATTCATATCAATTATACACTCTGCCCGGGCCGATACAAGGCTTGTCACAAAATTTGGGCAGAGCTTTCACAGAGGTTTCACCGTATTTTCATATTTCAGCATCCAGCAATGCCCGCATATCCTCGGGCAGGGGGCTCTCCACTGCAACGGTGCGGGCGTGTTCCTCCACCGGCGTTTCCAACCGGATGCCGCCGGGCACCTCGGTGTAAGCCGGCACCCAGAAACTCTGCCGGGCACAATGGAGCGCCTGCCGGACAATGCGGTCACGGTGCCCGCCGTAAAGGTCGTCCCCGGCCAGCGGGTGGCCAATGGATGCAAAGTGCACCCGGATCTGATGGGTGCGGCCCGTCACGGGAACACAGGCGGCAAGGCTCAGGCCCTGCGCTGCCCTTAATATGGTATACTCGGTGCGGCTGGGCTTGCCCTCGGGGGTCACACACCGCCCGATGATGCTGTCCCCTCTCCGGCCAAGGGGGGCATCGATGACTCCGGGGCCAAGGGGCAGTTCACCCTGCACGATGGCGTAATAGAGTTTCTCTACACCCTCGGCCAGCAGGGGCGCGGCATAGCCGTTCTTTGCGGCCAGCACCAGCCCGCTGGTGTCTTTATCGATCCGGTTCACCGGGCGGAACACCGGGCTTTCGCCGTGGGCAGCCGCCCAGGCGGCATAGCCGTTGGCCAGGGTATCCCGGGGGTAGTTCAGGGTGGGGTGGACCGCCAGATGGGGCGGTTTTTCCAGCACCACGGCAAAAGCATCCTCATAAACGACCCTGACCGGGATCTCAGGCTGCGGCTCCACGCCGGGGCCGTCGGCGGGCAGCGCAAAGCGGATGGTCTGCCCCGCCTGCACGCGGCGGTTGGCCAGAATGGGCGCATCGTCCGCAAAAAAGCCGCTGCCATGGAATTTGACCGCCCGGGCCAGCTCCGTGGAGACGGCACACCGGCGCAGAAAGCCGCGCAGCAGCACGCCATCGGCTTCGGGTGGGACATTGAAAAGCAGCTGCATCCTTTGTCCCTCCCCAAAAATTTCACGCCATATTTAAATTTATTATACCAAATTTTATCGTCACTTGCAAATCTTGTTTTTTTATGGTATTATGGGGAACAGAAAACGAGTGGAACATACGGCGGCGGGGCGGCTTTGACCGCTCTGAGGAAAGTCCGGGCCTCACAGAGCACGGTAACTGCTAACGGCAGCCGAGGGTGACCTCAGGGAAAGTGCAACAGAAAGGAAACCGCCGCAGCAATGCGGTAAGGATGAAAGGGCGAGGTAAGAGCTCACCAGCGCATGGGTGACTATGCGGCTTTGTAAACCCTACCGGAAGCAACGCCTATATGGGACGTACAGCGCTGCTCGCGTGTCCCGAAGGCGGCACGAGCCTGTCAGCAATGGCAGGCCTAGACAGATCGTCGTTTAATACAGAACCCGGCTTACGGTCCATCTCGTTTTCCATTTGGTGTATCTGCAGGGGGTTGTTAGAACCCTTCTTTGCCCCGCCGTCAGGCGCAGAGGCAGAGAGGGTTGATAACAGCCCTCTTTTCGTTTTGGCCAGAGTGTGGTATACTATCCTCACCACGGGAGCACAGTTGTTCGCCGTGGGCAAACAAGAGAGACAGGACGTGAAATCCTCCGATGAAAGATGGTTTTTTAAAAGCAGCAGCCCTCTCGCCCGCGCTTCGGGTGGCGGACTGCGCCTACAACACCCGGCAGATCCTCACGGAGCTGCGTGCCGCCGCCGCCCGTGGCGTGAAGCTGGCCGTGTTCCCTGAGTTCTGCCTGACCGGCTATACCTGCGGCGACCTGTTTTTGCAGCGCACCCTGCAGCAGGGAGCCCTGACCGGCCTGCAGGAGCTGCTGGATGCCAGCCGGGAGCTGGACACCGTGGCCCTTGTGGGCCTGCCCCTGATGGTGCGGGGCAAGCTGTACAACTGCGCTGCCGTGTTCTGCCGCGGGCAGCTGCTGGGTCTGGTTCCCAAAACGTACCTGCCCAACTACGGCGAGTTCTATGAAAAGCGGCAGTTCACCCCCGGTTCCACCGAGGTGGAGTGGGTGAATGTCTGCGGGCAGGATGTCCCCTTTGGCACCTCCCTGCTCTTCCGCTGCCGCCAGATGCCCAGCTTTGTGCTGGGCGTGGAGCTCTGCGAGGACCTGTGGAGCGCCCTGCCGCCCTCCACCTTCCACGCACTGGCAGGCGCTACCGTCATCGCCAACCTTTCGGCCAGCGATGAAACGGTAGGCAAGGCCGAGTACCGCCGGGCACTGGTGGAGAACCAGTCTGCCCGCCTGCTCTGCGGCTACCTGTACGCCTCGGCAGGCCACGGCGAGAGCACCCAGGACATGGTGTTCGCAGGCCACGACCTGATCGCCGAAAACGGCACCCTGCTGGCCGAGGTAAAGCCCTTTGCGGGCGGCCCTGCCGAGACGGAGCTGGACTGCCAGCGGATGGAATCGGAGCGGGCACGCAACACCAGCTTTGAGCCCAGCACCGAGGGCTACCAGACCGTGGAGTTCGACCTGGCCCTGACCGACACCGTGCTGACCCGCTGGGTAGACCCCACCCCCTTTATCCCCCACAATGAACAGCTGCGCGCCGAGCGCTGTGAGCTGATTTTGAAGATGCAGGCCGACGGCCTGGCCAAGCGTCTTGAGCACGCCCGCGCCAAAACAGCCGTCATCGGCATTTCGGGCGGTCTGGACAGCTGCCTTGCCCTGCTGGTGGCTGTCCGCGCCATGAAGCAGCTGGGCCGCCCCACCACCGATGTGCTGGCCGTGACCATGCCCTGCTTTGGCACCACCAAGCGCACCCGCAGCAATGCGGAGATCCTCTGTGACGAGCTGCACGTCAGCTTTACCGAAATCGACATTGCCGCCACGGTGCATAGCCACTTCCGGGACATCGGCCAGGACGAGAGCGTGCTGGACGTGACCTACGAGAACGGTCAGGCCCGCGTGCGCACGCTGGAACTGATGGACACTGCCAACCGCACCGGCGGCCTGGTGGTGGGCACCGGCGACCTTTCCGAGCTGGCCCTGGGCTGGGCCACCTACAACGGCGACCACATGAGCATGTACGGCGTGAACGCAGGCGTGCCCAAAACGCTGGTGCGCCACCTTGTCCGGTACGAAGCCGACATTGCCGCCACCCCGGCCCTGAAAGAGGTGCTGCTGGACATCCTCGACACCCCTGTGTCCCCCGAGCTGCTGCCCGCCAAGGACAACGGCGAGATCGCACAGCGCACCGAGGATCTGGTGGGCCCCTATGAACTGCACGACTTCTACCTTTATTATGTACTCCGCTTCGGCTTTGGCCCGGCAAAGATCTTCCGACTGGCCAGGGCAGCCTTCGCGGGCCGGGAGGAATACCCGGACGCGGTGCTTTACAAGTGGCTGCGCAACTTCTACTGGCGGTTCTTTGCCCAGCAGTTCAAGCGCAGCTGCCTGCCCGATGGCCCCAAGATCGGCAGCGTGACCCTCTCGCCGCGCGGGGACTGGCGGATGCCCAGCGATGCCTGCGCCGCCCTGTGGCTGGCCGAGCTGGAACAGCTGTTCCCCCAGAAGGATGCCTGAGCCATGAAGCAGAAAAAAAATCTCTGGGTCAATTTACTGTTCGCCGCTGTTGTTCTGGTGATCGCGGGGGTGCTTTTTTACCTCCGCAGTGCCGGGCAGAGCGGCAGCACCCTGGGCGCGGAGCTGATCTACGGCGATGCGAACACGGTTCAGAAGATCTCTCTGGACAAGGATGCCGTCTATGACATCGACACCGGTTATCTGACGGTGCACATCGAGGTCAAGGACGGCGCGGCACGGTTCATTGATTCCCCCTGCCCTGACCACATCTGCGAAAGCTTTGGCTGGATCTCGCAGGAGGATCAGACGGCCACCTGCCTGCCGGCACGGGCCGTTCTGACCATCGTGCCCCTTGCCTGAGGACATGTCAAAAAGGAGAATTCCTATGTTTGATGAAACTTCCCGTTCCCACACGGACGATGACAGCACCCGGCACATCCACCGGGGTCACCGCCCACCGGAAGAAAAGACTGTGGAGGTGGACAGCTCGGCCTTTTTTGCGCCGGAAACTGCCGCTCCCACCCCGCCGCCTGTACCGCCCAAGCCGCCGAAGCATACCGGCGGGCCTGCCCCGGAGTCAAAGCCCCCCCGCCGCAAGCCGGATGCAGATACCGGCGCGGCCAACCCGAAACGAGGTACTGTTTTGCTGATCGTACAAGCCATTCTGAGCATTGCGGCCTTCTTCCAGCTCTGGCGCACCCAGATGCTGCCCGCACTGTATCTGGTCATCATTGCGGCGCTGCTGGTGCTGTTCTGGCTGCTGGTCAAGCGCTGCCAGGAGTACAGCGCCCCCCGCAAGGTATCCCGGGTGTTCTCGGTGTTCCTGTGCGCCTTTCTGGCACTGGGCTGTGTCTGGGCGCAGCAGGGCCTGAGCGCACTGGACAACGTGACCTCCGGCCTTGTCACCGGCACCGAGGCCAACAAGATCACCAAGGAGCCCTTTGTGGTCTACCTGAGCGGCGTGGACAACCGCGGCGAACTGACCGAAAAGGCCCGCAGCGATGTGAACATCCTTGCCGTGGTCAACCCCTCCACCAAACGGGTGGCGCTCATCAACACTCCCCGCGATTACTACGTTGATCTGGCGGGCACCAACAGCAAGGACAAGCTGACCCACGCCGGTCTGTACGGCGTGGAGACCAGCATGGCAACCCTGGGCAACCTGTACGGGGTCAATGTGGACCAATACCTCCGCATCAACTTTGCGGGCTTCATCAGCATCATCGATGCCGTGGGCGGCGTGGATGTCTACTCCGATCAGGCGTTCACCTCGGTGGGCAGCCCCGGCTATTATGATCCCACCACCTTTGCCGAGGGCTGGAACCATCTGGACGGCAAGAGCGCTCTGGCCTTTGCCCGTGAGCGCCACGCCTTTGCCTCCGGCGATATCCAGCGCGGCATCAACCAGATGAAAGTCATCGATGCCATGATGAACAAGATCAAATCTCCCACCGTGCTGATGAGCTTCTCCAAGCTGATGGATGCTGTGTCCGACTGCTTTGTGACCAGCCTTTCTCAGGAGCAGATCTCCGCACTGGTGCGGATGCAGCTGGCAAGCCTGTCTGACTGGGACATCCAGAGCTATGCCGTGACCGGCACCAGCGGCAAGAGCTCCCAGTGCTACTCCGCAAAGGGTCAGAGCCTCTATGTGATGAAGCCGGATGAGAACTCGGTCAACCAGGCCAAGGAGCTGATCGCATCCGTTCTGGGCGGCGAGGGCACCGTGAGCGATACCCAGCAGACCCCCGAAAAGACCGAGGTATTCACCCCCACGGCTGACCCCAACGCGGGCACCTCTGTGGAGGAATCGCCCGACAGCATCATTGTGGAGGAACCTGCCGAGAGCGTGCCTGCGGAACAGCCTGCCGATGAGCAGCCCGCAGAACCCACCCCCGAAGCGCCTGCCGAGAGCGAGGCTTCCACCGAAGCACCTGCCGAGAGTGAAGCCAGCAGTGAATCCACCGGTGGAGCAGAAACACCTTCTATCTCCCTGCCCACGCAGGAGCAGGTGGAATCTGCTGCCAACTCCCTGCATCAGGCCGCTTCCACCGTGCTGGATGCCCTGTTCGGTTCCAGCAGCAGCGGAGAATAAAACAGGATAAAACAGCACAAGCCCCGGGCCTTGCAAAAGGTCCGGGGCTTGTTGTCTGCTGATTTTACAGGGAAGCGCGATTACTCAGCGTCGCCCAGCTCAAAGGTCTTGACAGAGACAGTGCCGTTGCGGCCAGCCTTGTCGGTGCGCAGATACTGGCGGGTGGTCTCGCCGTTGCTGGTCACGTCAGCAACATAGATCTGCTCGGCCTCGGCCTCGATGGGGAACTCCTCAGCCATGCCCTTCATGGGCAGAGCGCTCAGATCTGCGTAAGCGTCCTTCACCTTCCACAGCTTCATGGTGTCGCCGTTGGACAGGGTGAACTCGCCGTAGCAGTCAGCGGAGTAGGTGGTGCCGTTCACATCCAGATCCTCGGTGCTGACAACGCTGGCGGCAGCGGCCTCGCTCTCGGCAGCTTCGCTGGAAGCGGCCACAGAGGAAGCAGCCTCGCTGGAAGCAGCGGAGGATGCGGTGGAGGATGCACTATTGGAGCAGCCAGTCATGGCAACAGCCAGCACAGCAGCGGTCAGTGCCAGACCCAGAGTACGATTGATTCTCATGTGATAGTCTCCTTCTATTCTGAAACCATATCAATTCCTGCGCCCGGCGTAAACTTTGTACGCACCGGGCGTGCATGTGCTAGTCTACCACAACTGATTATATTGTTCAAGACTTTGCACAAAAAATAGCCCTCTCGGTCACGCTGTCGCGTGACTGAGAGGGCCGATATTACTTCAGGATCTCCTGCAGCACGCTGTGGCCGTCCAGGCTGGAAGCATCTACATCCAGATATTCACACACGGTCTGTGCAATGGTGCCAAAGCAGAGCCGGGTGCCCAGGTCCACACCGGGCTTCATGCCCTTGCCGCAGACCAGATACGGCACATACTCGCGGGTATGGTCGGTGGTCTTGGTGTAGGAGGGGTCGCAGCCGTGGTCGGCGGTGATCATCAGCAGGTCGCCCTCCCGCATCCCGGGGATGAAGTCGGCCAGGAAGCGGTCAAATTCGGTGGCGGCGGCGGCATAGCCGGGCACGTCGCGGCGGTGGCCGTAGAGCATATCAAAATCCACCAGATTCACAAAGGCCAGACCCTCGAAATCCCGGGTCTGCAATGCCCTGGTGAAGGCGATGCCATTGGTGTTGCCGGTGGTCTTGATCTTTTCGGTCACGCCCTGCCCGTCAAAGATATCAAAGATCTTGCCCACGGCGATGACATCCCTGCCGGCCTCCTTCAGCAGGTCGAGCATGGTGGCACGGGGCGGCTTCAGGCTCAGGTCGTGGCGGTTGGTGGTGCGGTAGAAGGGCCCGGCGCTGCTGCCCAGGAAGGGCCGGGCAATGACACGGCCCACGCCGTACGCGCCCTTCAGCATCTCGCGGGCGATCTCGCAGTAGCGATAAAGCTCGTGCACGGGCACCAGCTCCTCGTGGGCAGCCACCTGGAACACGCTGTCGGCGCTGGTGTAGACGATGAGGGCATTTTCCTTCATGGCCTGCTCGCCGTAGTCCTTCAGCACCTCGGTGCCGGAATAAGGCAGATTGCAGAGGACTTTATGGCCGGTTTTTGCCTCAAACTCCTGAATGAGCTCCTCCGGGAAGCCATTGGGGAAGGTGGGCAGCGGGTTCGGGCTGACCACACCGGCGATTTCCCAGTGGCCGATGGTGGTATCCTTGCCCATGCTCTGCTCCTGCAGGCGGGCAAAGGCACCCGCGGGCGCGTCGGTCTTTTCGCCCGCAGTCACACCGTCAATGTTGAACAGGCCCAGCTTTTTCAGGTTGGGGCAGTTGAAATTGGGATGCCCTGCAATGGCCCCCAGCGTGTTGGTGCCCTCGTCGCCAAAGGCGGCTGCATCCGGCTCCGCGCCGATGCCAAAGCTGTCCAGTACGATCAAAAATACACGCTTTTCCATATGTTTTCACTCCATTTTCCTCCAGGGCTGCCCCGGAACAGTCGCACTTTTGCTTACCTTCATTATAAGCAAATCCCGCCGGTTATGCAAGCGCTTTGTGGTGGAAAGTTTTTTGTTCAAACCTGATGAAATCTTAGCAGTTTCTTTGCAAAGATTTTTCTTGCGCTATTGTATCCAAGAGCTTATAATGTATAGTGGTATGGTTTGTTGAAACAGCCATATTGGCGTATACTGCCGCCGCGGGCGCAAAGCAATCGCTGCCCGCCAGAGAGCAGCCAGCTTGGGCTGCTGCGTCAAGATAGAGAGCATTATAGCGTAAACGTTGGAGGTATTTTATGAGAAAAACGAAGATCATCTGCACCCTGGGCCCTTCTACCGATAAGGGCGATGTCCTGCGCGACCTGATTGCAAACGGCATGAACGTGGCCCGTTTCAACTTCTCCCACGGTTCCTACGAGGAGCACGGCGGCCGTCTGGCAAAGCTGAAAGCTCTGCGTGAGGAGCTGGGCAAGCCCGTTGCCGCCCTGCTGGACACCAAGGGCCCCGAGATCCGCCTGAAGGAGTTCAAGAACGGTGTGGAGATGCTGGAAGCCGGCCAGACCTTTACCCTGACCACCCGCGAGGTGGAGGGCACCAAGGAGATCTGCTCCGTCACTTACAAGGATCTGCCCCAGGACGTGCAGCCCGGCGGCACCATCATGCTGGACGACGGCCTGATCATGCTGCACATTGAGCAGGTCACCGACACCGACATCATCTGCACCGTGCTGAACAGCGGCAAGATCAAGACCAAAAAGGGTGTCAATGTGCCCGGCGTGCATCTGTCCATGCCCTACCTGAGCCAGAAGGACCGCGAGGACATCATCTTTGGCGTGCAGAACGGCTTTGACTTCATCGCTGCTTCCTTTGTGCGCACCGCGCAGGATGTGTACGACATCCGCAACCTGCTGAATGAGTACGATTCCAACATCCGCATCATTGCCAAAATCGAGAACCGCGAGGGTGTGAACAACATCGACAGCATCCTCTCCGCAGCCGATGCCGTCATGGTGGCCCGTGGTGACCTGGGCGTTGAGATCGACTTCACCGAGCTGCCCGGCATCCAGAAGGACATCATCGACCGCTCCTTCTCCTTCGGCAAGCCCATCGTCACTGCCACCCAGATGCTGGACAGCATGATGGTCAACCCCCGCCCCACCCGTGCCGAGATCTCCGACGTGGCAAATGCCATCTACGATGGCACCTCCGCCATCATGCTGTCTGGTGAGACCGCTGCCGGTGACTACCCCGTGGAGGCCCTCAAGACCATGTCCGCCATTGCAGAGCGCACCGAGAACGAGGAGCACTACCGCGCCCAGCGCCACGCCGAGATCCAGATCAGCGTCAGCGATGCAACCGCTCATGCTGCCTGCCTGACCGCCAAGGACGTGAACGCTGCCGCCATCGTCACCGTGTCCGAATCCGGCAACACTGCCCGCCTGCTGAGCAAGTACCGCCCCAAGCAGCCCATTATTGCCTGCGTTATGGACGAGCAGGTGCAGCGTCAGCTCTCCCTGAGCTGGGGCATCACTTCCCTGCTGATGGGCCCCGCCCACAGCACCGATGAGCTGATCGAGATGTCCACCGCTCTGGCCGAGAAGAACGGCTACCTGCACAACGGCGAGCTGGCCGTTGTGACCGCAGGCGTGCCCGTGGGCGTTTCCGGCACCACCAACATGATCAAGATCCACATGGTGGGCAACTGCCTGGCCACCGGTGTGGGCGTGGGCCGCGGCAAGACCGATCTGGTCTCCGCCAGCGGCAAGGCCTGCGTCTGCCGCACTCTGGAGGAGGTCAAGGCAAAGTTCCGCCCCGGCATGGTGCTGGTCGTTCCCTCCACCACCAACGAGATGCTGGGCTATGTCCGCGATGCCGCCGCTCTGGTGGTCGAGGAGCCCGGCCTGAACAGCCACGCTGCCATCGTGGGCAACTCCCTGCTCAAACCCACCATCGTGGGTGCTGCAGGTGCCTGCAGCCACATCCGCGACGGCCTGGATATCGCTGTGGATTGTGCCCACGGCAGTGTCCAGCGCCTGCAGGCCTGATCCTGAAGGAGAACATCATGGAACGCATTGCAAGCTTCTGTGTCGATCACACCAAACTGGACCGGGGCATGTACCTGAGCCGCCAGGATGGTGATGTGCTGACCTGGGACATCCGGATGAAGAAGCCCAATCAGGGCGATTATCTGACCACCGGTGCCGCCCACACGCTGGAGCACCTGTTTGCCACCTACGCCCGCAACAGCGCGGTGAAGGACGGCGTGATCTACGTTGGCCCCATGGGCTGCCGCACCGGCTTCTACCTGCTCACCCGCGGGCTGACCCCGGCACAGGCATTGGAGCTGACCGTGGATTCCTTCCGCTTCATGGCCGCCTTTGAGGGGGATATCCCCGGTGCCAGCGAGGTGGAATGCGGCAACTACCGCGATATGGATCTGCCCGCCGCCAAGGCCGAGGCAGCCGCCATGCTGCCGGTGCTGGAAGCACTGACCGCTGACCAGCTGCACTACTAAGCGATACAACAAAAGACCTCCCCATGCAGGCAGCACCTGCACGGGGAGGTCTTTTTGCGTTTCAGGAAAGCGATTTGCGGAGTGCTTACTCCACGATGATGCTCTTGCCGGTCATCTCAGCGGGGACAGGCAGGCCGATATAGGGCAGCATGGTGGGGGCGATATCTGCCAGGCAGCCACCCTCGCGCAGCTTCACATCGCCGCAGCCAACGGCCACAAAGGGCACCACGTTGGTGGTGTGGGCGGTAAAGGGAGTGCCGTCCGGGTTCATCATCTTCTCGGCGTTGCCGTGGTCAGCCGTGATAAAGGCGCAGCCGCCTGCGTTCAGCACAGCGGTGACCACCTGATCCACAGCGGTATCCACAGCCTCAACGGCCTTGACAGCGGCATCGAACACGCCGGTGTGGCCGACCATGTCGCAGTTGGCAAAGTTCAGGATGACCACGTCATACTTGCCGCTCTCGATGCGCTTGACGCACTCAGCAGCCACCTCAGGGGCGCTCATCTCAGGCTGCAGGTCGTAGGTGGCAACCTTCGGGCTGGGGATGACGCAGCGGTCCTCACCCTCGTAGGGAGCCTCCACACCGCCGTTGAAGAAGAAGGTGACGTGTGCATACTTCTCGGTCTCGGCAATGCGCAGCTGGGTCTTGCCGTTCTCGGACAGGTACTGGCCCAGAACATTCTTCAGCTCCACGGGAGGATAGGCGACCTCGCAGTTGGGCATGGTGGCATCGTACTCGGCCATGCAGACATAGTTGACCTGCTTGCGGCCGCCGCGGCGCTCGAAGCCCTTGAAGTCGTCATCGCAGAAGATGCGGGTCATCTGGCGGGCACGGTCGGGACGGAAGTTCATAAAGATGACGGTATCGCCATCCTGTACGCGGCCGCCCTCGCAGGTGACGCAGGGCAGAACGAACTCGTCGGTCTTATCGGCAGCATAGGATGCCTCAATGGCCTCGGCAGCGTTGGCAGCGTGGTTGCCCTCACCGTAGACGAATGCGGCGTAAGCCTTCTCCTCGCGGTCCCAGTTGTTGTCGCGGTCCATGGCGTAGTAACGGCCGGAAACGCTGGCGATCTTGCCAACGCCCAGCTCATCCAGCTTGGCCTGCAGGTCAGCCAGGAAGCCCTTGCCGGCGTGGGGGTCGGTATCACGGCCATCGGTGATGCAGTGCAGGTAAACTTCCTTTGCACCCATGTGCTTTGCCATTTCCAGCACGCCGAACCAGTGGTCAGCGTGGCTGTGGACACCGCCGGTGCCCACCAGGCCCATCAGGTGGATGGCCTTGCCTGCCTCAATGGCAGCCTTCATGTTCTTGACCAGCACGGGGTTCTTGAACATCTCACCGTCCCGGATGGACTTGGTGATGAGGGTCAGCTGCTGGTAAACGATGCGGCCAGCGCCCATGTTGGTGTGGCCCACCTCAGAGTTGCCCATCTGACCATCGGGCAGGCCGACAGCCATGCCGGAGGCATCGATGGTGGTCATGGGATATTTTGCCATCAGAGCATCCAGATGGGGGGTCTTTGCGGCGACCACGGCATTGCCGTAGGTCTCGTTGGGCACCCAGCCAAAGCCATCCATGATGCACAGAAGTACAGGTTTCTTGGACATAACGTTGAATCTCCTTTGATTTAGAACAAATAGCGCCCGGCACAGCGCTGGAAAAACGGCGCAGCCGGGCGCTGGGAAAACAGGTCAGAGGGCCTTCTCAGCCGTTGGAAGCGGCATTGACGATAACAGCAAAATCAGGAGCCTTCAGAGATGCGCCGCCGATCAGACCGCCGTCCACATCCTTCTTGCTCAGCAGCTCCTCGCAGTTCTTGGCGTTCATGCTGCCGCCGTACTGGACCGTGACAGCCTCGGCCACAGCCTCGCCGTACACTTCGCCAATGACCTTGCGAATCTGAGCGCAGACCTCCTCGGCCTGGTCAGCGGTCGCGGTCTTGCCGGTGCCGATGGCCCAGATGGGCTCGTAGGCAATGACCACATTTGCCATCTGCTCGGCGGTCACGTCGCGCAGGGCGATCTTGGTCTGCATCCGCACCAGCTCCTCGGTCACGCCCTCCTCGCGCTGCTGCAGGCTTTCGCCCACGCAGATGATGACCTTCAGGCCCGCATTCAGGGCAGCCAGAGCGCGCTTGTTCACGGTCTGGTCGGTCTCTGCAAAGTACTGGCGGCGCTCGGAGTGGCCGACGATGACGTACTCCACACCCAGATCCACCAGCATATCGGCGCTGATCTCGCCGGTGAACGCACCGGACTTCTCAAAGTGGACATTCTCAGCACCCACATGGATGTTGGTGCCCTTGGTCTTTTCCACAGCGGTGACCAGATCGGTGTAGGGGGTGCAGATAACGACCTCACAGGAAGCATCCTTGACGGCGGGGATCAGCTCGTCCACCAGCTTGGCTGCCTCAGTGGCGGTCTTGTTCATCTTCCAGTTGCCTGCAATGATTGCCTTACGTTTTGCCTTATCCATTCTAACGATCTCCTTATCACAAAATCCCTCCCCGCCGCCTTCGGTGCCGCCTCTCCCGGCAGGAGAGGCAGGATAAACGACATCTCCTGCCTCCCGGATGGGGAGCTGGCGAGCGTCGGCAAGCCTGAGAGATCTTATTACCCAAAATAAAAAGTGCGGCGGCGTATATGCCGCCGCACCTCAGTGATGCTGGTTCAGATGCTTATGCGTTCTGGATCACAGCGATACCAGGCAGCTCCTTGCCCTCCAGATACTCCAGAGAAGCGCCGCCGCCGGTAGAGATGTGGGTCATCTTATCGCCCAGGCCCATCTGCTGCACAGCTGCTGCGCTGTCGCCGCCGCCGATCACGGTGGTAGCATCGCTCTCAGCCATAGCCTTGGCAACAGCCAGAGTACCAGCTGCCAGGGTGGGGTTCTCGAACACGCCCATGGGGCCGTTCCACACCACGGTCTTGGATGCCTTGACAGCATCGGCAAACAGCTTCATGGTCTCGGGGCCGATGTCGCAGCCCTCCATGTCAGCAGGGATGGCGGTGACAGGCACCACAGTGACATCCACGGGAGCATCAATGGGATCGGGGAAGTCCTTGATGCAGGCTGCATCCACGGGCAGCAGCAGCTTCACGCCCTTCTCCTTGGCCTTGGCCATCATTTCCTTGCAGTAATCCAGCTTGGTATCGTCGCACAGGCTCTTGCCGACTTCGTAGCCCTGAGCCTTGACGAAAGTGTAAGCCATGCCGCCGCCGATGATCAGGGTATCGACCTTCTCCAGCAGATTGGAGATGACGTTCAGCTTATCGGCGACCTTAGCGCCGCCCAGGATGGCGGTGAAGGGACGGACGGGATCGTTGACTGCGTTGCCCAGGTACTTGATCTCCTTCTCCATCAGGTAACCGACAGCGGTATCCTTGATGTAGTCGGTGACACCTGCGGTGGAGCAGTGTGCACGGTGGCAGCTGCCGAATGCATCGTCAACGTATGCATCTGCCAGAGAAGCCAGCTCCTGGCTGAACTCAGGCATGTTCTTGGTCTCTTCCTTGCGGAAACGGGTGTTCTGCAGCAGAACGACATCGCCGTTGTTCATTGCGGCAACAGCAGCCTTTGCGTTCTCGCCCACAACGTTGTCGTCATCAGCGAACACAACGGTCTTGCCCAGCTTTGCGCTCAGAGCCACAGCAACGGGTGCCAGGCTGAACTTTGCCTCGGGGCCGTTCTTGGGTTTGCCCAGGTGGCTGCACAGGATGACCTTAGCACCATCGTTGACCAGCTTCTGGATGGTGGGCAGAGCCGCATTGATGCGGTTCTCGTTGGTGATCACGCCGTCCTTCATCGGGACATTGAAATCGCAGCGGACAAGGACCTTCTTGCCGCAGTAATTCTGATCGTCGATCGTTTTCTTACCTAAACCCATGGTAACAAACTCCTCTCAAATTCTTTTCGTTCGGAATCGAATTTTGCTCTTCATCGGGGGCCGCGCACTGCGAACTTCCCCGTACATCCTTATTATAAACAAAAAGCGTGTGTATTGCAAGGACGAGGGATGGATAATTTATTAACAAACATTTGTTGCAGAAGCAAAGAAATGTGGTGATTTTGCCGGAACGCACCAAAAACCGCCGTTTTTTCTGAAAAAGACCCGCCGCAGGGAGTGTTCGCCCCCGCAGCGGGTCCTGTCCATTCAGGATATTTTCCGGAACTTCTGCTTCGCTTTTTCCAGATATTCCAGCACCAGCGGATTTTTCATGCCCAGCAGGATGACCGCGTATGCAGCCACTGAGCCCAGCACCGCCGCCAGAATGCAGATGAGATTGGACAGAGCCAGTGCCTTGACCCCGGTACAGACAAGAACGATGCCCGCACAGCCGCAGAGCACCGAGCCAACGGTGCGCCGGTCAGCTGAGACCGTGACCAGACCCCTGGAGCAGCGGATGCAGAGCATCATGGAGCACAGCTCTGCCAGCAGGGTGGTAAAGGCTGCCGCATTCTCCCGGAACCGCGGGATGAGCAGGATGTTCAGCCCCACGTTCAGCAGACCGCTGACCAGCGTGATCCAGAACAGTTCCTTTTCTCTTCCGCAGGGCAGAAGCGCGCAGGAATTGTACAGCCAGCCAAACAGGCAGACGATCAGGGCAAGACTCAGGATCTGCAGGGGCATCACCGCATCCAGATAGCTTTCCCCGGAAATAAAGAGGACGACCTCCCGGCTGAGGGCAAACAGTCCCACCACAGCCGGAGCCACCACCACGATGAGCGCGTTGAAGATATTGTTGAACAGCTTGTTGAAGTTTGCCTTGTCCCCTACGCCCGCATAATGGGACAGCCGCGGGATAGACACCACCAGCACCGCCGAAAGCAGGTTCTTTACAATGCCATAGATCTTACCCGCCACCGAGTAAATGCCCACATTGTAATCTGTTCCCAGAATGCCCAGAATCGTGGTATCCGAGCTGACATAAAGGGTCGTTGCCAGCGTGGATGCAAAGATGATGAGGATGGGCTTGAGGTGCTTTTTCCAGTCGATCTTCCTTGTCAGCCGGATGGTGCAGTACCGCCGAACCCGGAAAAAGTTGAGCACATTGGCACCTACCGCCGCAAACACCGTGATGCCTGCATAGATGCAGTAGTCATCCCGGGTCTTGACGAAGGCAAACAGCATGAAAATGGACAGCACCTGAAACAGCAGACCTCGGATGGTGATATAGGTATACTCCTCAAAGATCGTGAACACCCATTCGGTGCCGATGGTCGTAAAAAAGATTTGTAAACTCAGCACCAGCATCAGGTCGGTATAGGCATGGAGCTTTGTCCAGAAAAGCATCGTCACCGCCAATGCCGCATAGGTCAGGGCCGTGGAGATCATATTGATGGAGAACATCTCCGATGCAAAAGCCGACAGTTTTTTCCGGTCGTTTACATAGCGGGAGCCCTCACGCACCGCATAGGAGGAGATGCCAAGGCCTGCAAACAGCAGAAAATACCCGCAGACGGAGCTTGCAAAGTTCACTTTGCCCAGATTTTCCACCTGCAGAACATTGGAAGCGTAGGGGAATGTGATGAGCGGGAAGATAATATTCATCAGTGTCTTGAATGCGCTCATTGCTGCATTCAGACTGAGGGATTTTTTCATTCAGATCTCCACTTCGTAAGTTTTTCTGGCCTGTTTCTTTTTCAGCCAGCTGTTCCAGAGCAGATACGAATACAACGTTTTTATAAAATACCGATACTGCCCTGCACGAAGCCAGCCTGCCAGAAGGGGGCCGGCATTTCTCTTAAACTCCCGTTCCGCTTCGGCACACGCCTGCTCCATAAAAGTATCATCCTTGCAGTATTTCACCACAATTTCTCTGCACCGGAGCGCATATCCGGCCCGTGCAGACCGATACACGAACGGTTCATCCGCAAACACTTCACAGATACGCCGCCATGCCTTCAGCTCTGTCAGTTTTCCTGCCGAATAATGCCCGCTCGTCACCGAGTCATCGTTGACATAGTAATAGTAAAGCGCCTTGTCGATGCAGGCAATTTCTTTTGCCTGTCGGATACATTTTGCAAGAAACAGCGTATCCTCACCAATTTTCAAGTCAGTATCGAACACAACATCTTGTGTGACCGCACGGCGGTAAAGCGCACCCCAGCACACTGTATGTGCCTTCCGGCTGTTCCAGTCATATCGTCTGACCGGCATAACACTGACTTTCTCCGTCTCATCGCTCTTCGTCTGCGTTCGTCTGGTCGTGCCCAGAAGATCCAGACCGTAGCAATAAGCAATCTCCGCACCGGTCTCATCCAGCACTCTTTTGAGCCGTTCTATGCACTCGGCGTGGAGTGAATCATCCGGATCAGCAAAAGAAATCAGCGTACCTGTACTTTTTTCCAATCCCAAGTTTCGCGCAGAAGAAACACCACCGTTTGGCTTGTGGTATATCTTGATCCGCGGATCTTTTTCCGCGTAGTGCTGACAGATGGCAAGGGAGTTGTCTGTTGACCCATCATCCACCAGAATGATCTCCAGATCCCGATAGGTCTGACCGAGGATGCTGTCCAGACATTTTTCCAGATACTTTTCTTTGTTATAGATCGGCACAATGATACTGACGGTATCGTTCAGCACAAATTTTCCTCCCTTATTTTGCCGCCGGGCCGTTTTTCAGCAGGAACAGTTTTGCATACAGCCTCCGGCTGCATCTGAGCAGCTGATACTTCCGCTGGCTGCTGGTGCAGAGCAGCTTTGCTGCCGCCGGGTCACACTCCTGCAGAAATGCCTCCATTTTTGCGCGGCGCTCCGTATCCTGCATCAGATACGGATAGCAGTGCTCCACCACGCTCAGCATGGCGGCATCATTCTCCGGCATTCCCGGGTATGCTTCCCGGATGGCCTGATATTTTTGATAGCCCATATCCAGCTTATCCTCGTAGAACTTCATGTTCCTGCGGTGAAGGATGCTGTCCGGGCGCTGATAGTAATAATACAGCGGCACCGGGCGGTATACGACCTTGCTGCACTGCTGAAAAATGCGGTATGTCGTGCCCTGATCTTCCATCATCCGCCCCAGCGGATAGCGTACCTCCCGGAACAGCTCCCGCTTGTAGAGCTTGTTCCAGGCAAAATCCCCCAGCTCATCCGAGACAAGGGTGCTGCGGATGGCCTCCCGGCCTGTCATACACTGCACCGGTGCGGCGAGCTCTGCCGTGGCAAGCTCTTCCTCCCGTTCAAACATCCGGAAGCCCACCACAGCAACATCCGCATCCTGTTCCTGCAGGTCACGGCAAAGCGTTTCCAGCATCCGGCTGTCCAGAAAGTCATCACTGTCCACAAAGCAGAGATACGTTCCCTTTGCCCGTTCGAGTCCCGCGTTGCGCGCTGCAGAGAGTCCCCCGTTTTTCTGGTGGACTGCTGTTACACGTTCTTCCTGTGCGGCATATTCGTCGCAGATGGCTCCGCTGGCATCAGTGGAACCATCGTCCACCAGCAGGACCTCAAGATCCTGATAGGTCTGGTGCAGGATGCTGTCCACGCAGCGGCGGAGATATCGCTCCACATTGTAGACCGGGACAATGACACTGATCAGCTCTGTCTCCATGTTCTGTTCCCTCAGAAGAATGTTTCTCTGCCGATGTGGAGGATCTCCGAGGTGTACGGGCAAATGGCATTGTTGCCCTGAATATACGCCTGATAGATCCAGATGATGACCAGCATTCCCCACATGGCAGCCTTCAGCAGCTTGCGCAGACGCTCATCCTCCACGCACTTGACCACACGGCCAATGGCGAGATAACGGAAGAACGCAAAATACAGGCAGATGCGGTAGAGCGGCACATTGATGTTGCGCAGCTGGGCCGTTGCCATCTCGATCAGGATCATCACGATCCAGAAATCGGCATCCGAGCGGGTAAAGCGGCGGCGGCCCTCCCCTTCCTCTTTTGCGTACCAGCGGTACAGCACAATGGGCAGGATCAGGAACGGCAGACGCACAATGATGGGATTCAGCGTGAAACCGCCCGCATTGGCATCATAATAATATCCGTAAAGTCGATCAATGAAGTCCACATTCAGGGCCAGCCTGACCACAGCCTTGCTGAAGAAGGCAAGGTAGACCGAAAATGCCGCCAGGCCACCCTTGACCCACCAGTTGTCGAAATGCTGAAGCAGGATATAGATCAGCAGCGCACCAAACGAGATAAAGGTAGCATTGTGGAACAGGCAGGAGACCGCCAGCAGTAGGACAGCCCAGTGATACTTTTTCTTCCACACAAAGCTGAACGCCAGAAATGCCACACCCAGCGCCACAGACTGCCGCTCGGCATTGTAGGTATCGCCATAATACAGGCAGAGGTAAGCCAGCCAGCCATAGGGCACGGAAACATACTCCTTATACTGCACCAGCCCGATCATAAACAGGCCGCAGGCCAGCAGGTCCACCATAAAGTAGAGCCAGTGGACATCACCAAAAACATGGGCCGCCAGATAGACCAGCGTCATAAACAGCGGCTCTGTTTTGTGCCGCTGCCGGATGCAGGCCAGCAAACCATCCTGCAGCTTTGCATCCGCTACCCATCCCTCATACACCACGCTGTCCGTACCAATGGACGGGTCCCGCAAGCCTGCCAATACCGCCATCACCAGCACCGCCAGCGTCAGGCAGAGATAAAAGCCCTTCTCGTTGTTTTTCTTCGTCCGCAGGTGCTCGCCATAGGCGGCAATGCCCACAGAAACCGCAAAAGTCCCCAGATAAATCAGCATAACTTCTCCATTTTATTTTTCGACTGTGTGTTTATTTTTCCATTCTCCCAGCCCATAAACGGCATAGAACAGCCGCTTGCTGATCAGAAGTGTTTCCACCTTGATCCGGTCTGCTCTTTTGGCCCAGGGCCGCCGGGCAAGCGCCCGGTGTTCCTGCACAAAGCGGCAGATCCGTGCCTGAGCCTCCGGATAGCTGCCAAAGCCGCCATCCAGAATGCCTTTCAGTGTCTTCAGGTATGTAACCAGCTGCAGGTATTCCGCTTCTGCTTTCAGCACAGGGACCGTTTCCGCAATAAAGCGGGTCACGTCTTCGCCCACATCCAGAATGACCAGATTCTTCTCGGCAATGCCGCTCTTCATGGTCGAACCGGTATGGATGCGGTAATCGTACATCGGTTCCGGAAACACTTCCACTTTTGCACAGCGGGCAATGGCCCGATACATCACCGCATAGTCCTCGTACAGGATGCCAACGGGGAACTGCAGATCTCCCCAAACCTCCCGCCGGAAGAAAACGCCGCCTGCCCCATGCCCGATGCTCTGATGCAGCAGCATCCGGCGCATGGTCTCTACCCGGTTCAGCAGCTCTGGGATCTGGTGCGGATTTTCCGTCCGTCCCTCCGGCTGCTCTGTCGAGAACATCTCCAGCGGGGTCAGGGCTGCATCAGCACCATCTGCCTCACAGCGCTCCACAAATTGGGCAAGGGCCGTGGAGCGGATCAGGTCATCGCTGTCCAGCAGGTAAAAATATTTTCCCTGCATCTGTTTCAACCCGACATTCCGGGCATCGGACTGTCCCCCATTGGGCTTATGGAACACCTGGATGCGGCCATCCTCCGCAACCAGTTCATCACAAAGCTCCCCGCTGCCATCGGTGGAGCCGTCATCTACCAAAAGCAGCTCCCAGTTCTGGTAACTCTGCGCCTGCACGCTCTGCACACAGTCCCGCAGATACGGATAAACATTATAGACCGGCACAATGACCGATACAAGCGGTTTTCTTTCCTCCAACCGGATCCCTCCACCTTACTTTTTTCCACGCCATTGCGTTTTTTCATAAACCCGTCGGGTCATGGCATAGCCGCTGTAGGAAAGCGCCGCCGCCAGCCGGGCCTTTTTGCGGGCCTGCGGGTCCAGCAGAACGTTCCAGCGGTATTTTTTCACTTCCTGCCAGAGGGCCTTTTCAATCTTTTCATGCTGCCTGTCCTGAATCTGGAACAGAATATTGCAGACATTGCTCAGATAGCGGCATTCTGCCGCACGGCTCAACTGGGGGAAATCACGCTTCACATTTTCCATCAGCGCGTGGCAGTGCCGCACACTATCCAGCTTTCTGGGGTTGAAGGCCATATTTTGGATACTGCTGCCCCGCTGGAAATAGTAGTAATCCCGGTTTGCGATATGTGCCACCTTATGGGCACGCTTTGTCACCTCGTAGGCGACCGGGATATCCTCATAGAGCTTGCTCACCGGGTAGCGCACGCCCTCAAACAGTGCACGCTTATAGAGCTTGGTGGGGGTGGTCACCTCCATACCCTCCTGATACAGGATGCGGCGCAGGCATTCCTCCCGGCTCAGGATCTCGAATGCTTCCAGACGCTCTGTGGGCACGGACTGCACCGGCTGGCCCTCGAACACTTCTTCAAAACAGCTGGCTGAAAAATCCGCTCCTGCCTGCTCCAGTGCCCGGTACAGGTTCTCGATGTAATAAGGTGACACCCAGTCATCGCCATCCACAAAAGAGAGATATTCCCCCTTTGCTGCGTCCACACCAGCGTTGCGGGCATCGGACAGACCACCATTTTTCTTGTGGAGCACCCGCACCCGGGCATCCTGTGCAGCATATTCATCACAGAGGGTCTCGCTGCCATCGGTGGAGCCGTCGTCCACCAGCAGCAGCTCCATGTTCTGATAGCTCTGCCCCAATAGACTGTCCACACAGCGGTTCAGATATGGCTTTACATTATAAATAGGAACGATAATGCTTACCAAAGGGTCCATCTTATCTCCTCATTTCAGCAGGTCGAAGTAAAACTCTTCCAGCTTCTTCGCCTCGGTGACGATATCAAAGCCGCCTGCCCGCATCTCAGCAGAGGTATCCCGCCGCCGGGCATTTTCTGCAGCCCGGATCGCCGCATCCGCCCAGACTGCCGGGCTTTCCTGCAAGCTCAGGTACTGCATCTCGGGCAGGACCTGAGCCTCCTGCGGCACCTCTGTGGAACAGATGACCGGCAATGCCGCCGCTTGTGCTTCGATCAGCACGATCCCAAGCCCCTCATACCGCGAGGGCAGAACAAAGGCATCCATGGCCTGATAGAACTTTGCGGGATCGCTTTGGCGGCCCAGAAAACGGACATTCTCCTGCAGCCCCAGCGCCTCCGCTTTCCGGCGGGAAGCGGCTTCGTTTTCCCCTTCTCCGATCAGCAGTAAAACGGCATCCGGCCGTTGCTTGCAGACCTCCGCCATTACATCCAGCAGAAATTCGTGATTTTTGGCATAGCAGAACCGCCCGACATGGCCCAGCACCAGTTCATCCCCCAGGCCAAGCTCCTGCCGGACGACTTTCCGTTGGGCGGCATCATAAGTAAAGCGGTCGAGCTCAATGGCATTGTTGAACACCCGGAAAGGCTTTTCACCATAAAGCCAGCTGCCTGCCGTTCTGGAGCAGGCACAGAGCCGGGTGGGATACACTGTGGCAAAGGGACGGAGCAGGTACTTCATCACATTTTTTGCCCCTTCTCCCCTGCCCACCGTAGAATGGTTATGCGCGATCCGGTTGGGCACCCCTGCACGCTTTGCCCCCCAGAGGGAAAGCACGCTCAGGGTGTTCATGTGGGAGTGAACGATCTGGTATCCGTTCTGACGGAACAGCCGCCCGATCTCCCGTTCATACTGCGGCAGGTGGGTATATTTTGGCACCACATACACCCGGCCGCCCAGCCGTTCGATCTCTTCCCGCTGGGGCAGGGTCGAGCCTTCCAGCGCAAAAAAATCAAACTGAACTCTGGAACGGTCCATGTGGCGGTAGTAGTTCATCACCACCATCTCCACACCGCCGTAGTTCATATCCGTCATCATCTGGGCCACACGGATGGGCTGTGCATTCTGCTCCATGGTCATACCAGCTCCTTGCGGTCACAATCCTCGAACCAGTCCCGGAAGCTCTCCTCCAGCGTATAGTGGAACTTGTAATCAGTGGCGGCCAGCTTCCTGCCGCAGACATTGGTGGATACCATCAGCTTCCGGACACGGGCGGGATGGATGCCCACCTTTTTGCCCCCGATGGGTCCCAGAATGCCCGCCGCAAACAGCAGCAGTCCGGCGGGCACCAACGGCACATGGCGGTGCAGGCCGGTCGCCTTCTGCATCGCATTGCAGATTTCTTCAATGGTATAAGCCGGCTCGTAGGTACAGTTATAGATCTCTGCTCCGGGGAAGGAATGATCCAGCATCCGGTACTTGAAGAAGCGCACCAACTCCTTGACATAGATGCACGCCTTGATGGTGTCCTTCCGGCCGGCATAAAAAAAGTAGCCCTTCTTCTGCCCCCTGTACAGGCGGGTCATGTTGCCGTGCTCCCCTTTGCCATAAACGATGCCTGGCCGCACGATGGTCAGCTCCCGGGCCGGATCACGGGCCTGCCAGATCTGGTGGATCTTTTCTGCCACCAGCTTGCTGATTCCATACGGCGTGTTGGGAGTTGGCAGAGTCTCCTCTGTCTTAAGGTCCTCAGACGCGCCATAGGGTGCAATAGAGCTGGTGAACAGGATCTTCCGGATGCCGTATTTTTCCGCAAATGCGGTCACATTTTCCGCGCCCCGGATATTTGTTTCAAAATAGGCTTCTTCCGGGTGGCCGGGGGTGCGGTGGACCGCTGCCAGATCAAAGATCACATCCTCAGGGGTCGGAACGAACTCAAAATCGATGGGCTTGCGCACATCCAGCCGGATATACTGCACCCCATCGTTCTTTTCCACAATGCCCGGCACCACGCCCTCTTCCCCGGGCATAACAAGATCCAGGTCGTAGATCACGTCGCCGGGTCTGACGCACTCCTTCAGCAGCAAATGAATGAGATGGGTGCCGATAAAACCAGATCCACCAAAAAGAATATAATTCATTTTGCCCCTTTCCGGTCAAACACAACGCCCACCGTCCTGAACAGCAGGTAGATATCCATCCAGATGGACCAGTTGTCGATGTACTGGACATCCAGCTTGACCACTTCTTCAAAATCATCAATATCGCTGCGACCGCTTACCTGCCACAGGCCGGTAATTCCCGGCTTCATGGAAAGGCGGCGCTTGTGATGGCTCTCGTACTGCCGGTACTCATCCAGCGTGGGCGGGCGGGTACCCACCAGGCTCATGGAGCCCCGCACAACGTCAAAAAACTGCGGCAGCTCATCGATGCTGGTGCGACGGATGAAGCGGCCCACTCGGGTGATCCGTGGGTCATCTTCCATCTTGAACATCAGGCCGTTCATTTCGTTCTGGGCCATCAACTCCTTTTTGCGTGCCTCCGCGTCCACATACATGCTGCGCAGCTTGTGGATGTAGAACACACGTCCATTCCGGCCCACCCGGCGCTGCTTGAAGATCAGCGGGCCGGGGCTTTCCAGCTTAAGCGGGATGGCCACCAACGCAATGATGGGGATGCTGATGATGCACCCCACGATGCCGCCTACGATATCCATGGTCCGTTTCAGCACCTGATCCCGCAGCTTGAGTTCCACCGTGCCCATCGTCACAACATTGCCGCCCGCACAGCGGCTCAGTTCCCGGCTGATGCGCACCGCACTGGTCTCATCGCAGCAGGCTTTTTCAATCCGGTCCAGCACCGGCAGGCGGAAATGGACCGTCAGACCCATGCTCTCCATCTCCTCGAGGTAGGGCAGCATGTTCTCTTCACTCTCCTGCGCCACATCCAGATACACTTCATCCAGCGCTGCCTGCCGCAGCCAGTCCATGAAATTATCGAAGTTCGCCTCGATCTTCACCCCATCGATCTCAGTGTGAAGCTGCTCCGGGGCAGCTTCCAGAATGGCAAGACCTGTCACGCGCTTGGACCAGTCCTTTTTCAGCTCTTCCAGAATAGGGCTTGCGTTCTCCTGCGTGGTCACCACTCCCACAAGGCTCTGAATCCCCTTGGTATAGCGGGAGCGTACCAGCATCTTTTTGAGGACAGCATGAGCGCCCGTCATCACAAAGACATCGATGACGGGCACAAACACCAGAAAATAGCGAGAATGCAGCATGGAAGCCTTGGTCAGCGCCAGACAGGCCGCATCAATGAGGGTCAGCAAAAAATTGAACCGCACCGCAATTTCAACTTCACGGATCGGAGTGCGGTTCACGATATTTTCGCTCTGATCAAATGTAAAAAAAGTCAGAATATAGGCCAGCAGCAATAAAAAACAGGCTTCTACCAAATCGTCCAGCTGGAAGTCCCCCATCTTGTGCAGAACACCTGCGGTCAGCCCCCACGCCAGCCCAATGCTGAGAACCAGAGAGAGCAGATCAATCAGAAACAGGTATCCATACTGCAGTTTTTCACGTTTCGTAATCATACTGTTTCGTTGTCTCCATTTATTTTTACCATTTTATCATATCGGGAGAAGGGTTGCAATAGATGGAGATCGAATGCGTGCTGCTTTTGTCGGCACACTGCAAATGTGTTGTGCCATTTTACGAAAGCACCTTATCGCGCCCAAAATGGTCAGCAAAAAGCGCCCTTTCTCTCGCATCACACAAGAGAAAGGGCGCAGTCAAGCTTTATTCAGCTCAGGAGAAACTCCGATCAGCAGTTCTCAGCGAAGTACTTAATGGTACGAACCATCTGAGAGGTGTAGGAGTTCTCGTTGTCGTACCAGGACACGACCTGAACCTGATAGGTGTCGTCGCAGCTACGCTGAATTTTTACACTTTTCCAAGTAGTTCTTCACAGTTTCGTAACAACAGTTACAGTACCAGAACATACCGTTGTCGTACCAAAACCGGTTTGTTCGTACCACAATTATATCACGTTTCAGCGTCATTTGCAAGGATTTGATTCGTTTCTCTTCTGGCCTGCATTTTTCAGATTTCAGCGTATATTTTTACGTCATTCCACGGTTCAAACGCCTGAAACCTAGGGCTTCCGTCGGGGCAGCAGCTCTCCCAGACACTCTCCTCAGAAGCTCTATGACAGCTAGATTGCCAACATGTTCTTGCTGATTAACTGAAATTTCTCCGGACGTGATTTTGAGCCATGGTGTGGGAAATGTAGTCATTTATGTTTGATGTAGAACAATTCTATTCATTCCGAGTCACATCAATTACCATTTATATAAGAAAACCGTGTGAACTGCCAGAGCTATAACTCTACGCTCCGACTGATCCACACGGCTCTAAAATATTTATTTCAGCTTTTCGAGAATCTCATCTGCCGTCATACCGGATGCTAGCAGCTTCTTCAGCACAGCTTCGGCTTCAGCTTTCTTTGCAGATTCCGCTGCTTTGGTTTCAGCTTTGACCTTTTTAGCTTCAATTCTGGCGATTTCTTTGTCGATAGTTTTCAGCTCGGCTTTCTTGGTTTTCAGGTCAGTTTTCAGCGCATCAATGTTCGCAGTGATCGATGCAATTTCAGCGGCAGCGGCTTCCTTTGCAGCCTGCTTTTCAGTGATCTGTGCGGCAAAGTCAACGGTTGCTTTTACGTTCTTAGGTTTGTTCTTGCTTCCTTTGGGACGGGGCATATGGGACACCTCCAATGTTTTTTGATGACTTCAGTATAACACTCGCCTTTTATGTTCGCAAGAGGTGCATTCTGTAGAATAAAAATATATCTTGAGTTGAACAATAAACCGATTTGAGAATATGAATATTTGAGCTGTGCTTATAGCCAGAAGGCTTCGCTTAGCTCCTTGTGAATGCTAATATATACTTGAGCCACCTAATAGCTTCCCGAGACGCAGACTACTATACGGGAGGCGATAGAAAGGTGGTCACATCGGTGGATGTCTACAAATCAATCCGTGCGCTGCAACTCGAAGGCGTAACCAGTCAGCGAGCAGCAGCTAAAATTCTGGGTATTTCCAGAAACACTGTCAAGAAATATTGGATGGGCGATGCGGTTCCATGGGATCGGAAAACCTACCAGCGAGAAGCCTCTGTTGTAACGCCAGAAGTGAGGCAGTTCATTGAGCACTGCCTCGATACAGACACTGCGGAGGGTGTAAAGAAGCAGCGTCACACAGCGCGGCGGATTTACAATCGGCTCGTAGAAGAATTTGGTTACACGGGCAGCGAGTCTGCTATCCGAGCGGCAGTTCATGAAGCCAAGGCAGAGCGCAAAGAGACGGTGCTCTTTGATACCAATTACTATTCCATCCCTTGTAAATACAAGGGAAAGGACACCACTGTAAAGGCCTATCCCAATAGAGTTGAGATTTGGATTAACGGTCTTCTGGTGGCAACCCGCGACCGTTGCATGGGGCGAAAGCAGGAATCCTTGGATCTACGGCACTATTTGCCAATCCTAGAGAGGAAAGGACGTGCTATTCGTTACGCTCGTCCGGTTTTGAATGCAGTGCCTACTGAATTCCTGAAGTGGATGGAAAAGCAGCATTTGAACTCCGTGCAGATGGCAAACTCGCTCCGATTTATGCACCCATCAAAATTTCACCGGAGTGAATTTGGAGGTGGGTGTGGGGAGAGACCCTTATTGTTCGATATAGAACTTTCCGTAAATTCAAAAAGCTGCACCACTCGGTGAATAGTACAGCCTTTATACGACACTACCTCAATTTTGAAGATTTTCTGTTGACCGTCACGTCAGACACCTTCATATTCTTGTAGAGCACGAACCAATATATCATTATCTTCCCGATTCCTTACTGCAATACGAATATATTGGTTTCCATTCTTGATTTTTTCCGTCAGATCCTTCACCAGAATATTTTTTTTAAGTAAAGCACAGCACAAATCATGGCTGTTTCCTTTTTTCAGTCGGCACATCAAATAATTCGCCTGTGACGGATAAACAGTAAGAAATAGATTTTTTTCAAGTTCTTCGGCAAAACGTTTCCGTTCTGTTTTAATTTTTTGTAAAGCTTTCACATAGTCCTTATCGTACTTTTCTTTGATCTGAAGGAAAAATTCTCCGAACGAGTTAATATTCCAAATGGAAACATCCTTCTTTAAATACGAAATCATCTCTTCATTACCACTTGCAAGGATTCCAAGCCTTGCTCCTGGAACTCCGTAAGACTTTGAAATGCTCTTGATAACATACAGTTCCTGATAACGCTTTAATACGTCCTCATTCAAGAGAGTAATATCATCCAATGATTTCTCATCTGCAAAGTCCACAAAGCTTTCATCAATAATCAAACGAATATTTCGTTCCTTGCACCAATCAATCAGCTTCAGCAAATGGTCGTAAGGAATATAGTTTCCACTTGGATTATCTGGATTAATTAAAACAAGTGTTCTAATCTCCTTATCCGCATAGAAATCCATTAGATCACTTGCCGTATAACGGAAATCTTCCGTTTGAACAATATATGGGACAATTTTGGCTTTATCATATCGGTTAGGATATTCTTCAAATGTCGGGTAGATGCAGCCAATTTTTTCATCACCTTCCAACTGAATCTTATCCATTAACGATTTAATCAGTTCTGCAGCACCATTTCCAACAATAATGTGCTTTTGTTCAATTCCAAATGCTCCTGCTGCCAACAGCGAATTCACCTGCATTCCAGAAGGATATTCTGTCAGAAGGGTTTCGAAGTTCGACTTGATTTCTTCCTTCATTTTTTCAGGTGGATAATACGGATTCACAAGATAGCAGAAATCTAAAAGTTTCGGATAGCGCCAATAACCACCGTAGCGACTTGTAATTTTCCGGTAATGTTCGCTTTCATTTTCTGCAAATAGCGACTCTGCAATATTCAAGTCCTGAATATTATCAATTTCATACCAAATCTGACCATTAAGTCGTTTCGCACGAATTTCCTTGGTCTCCAAAAGCGCAATCAACTTAATGACCGATTCATAGTATTCATTTTCACCCATCGCCTTTTCATAGGCAGACAAAAACGGAACATATGTATTCTTTGAAAACCCTGCACTGAACTTGTAAATATTTACTGTTTTGTAATAATTTTCTTTTTCAGAAAATTTCAAATATTTTCCCGGAATGAAGTCTGCAATACAATCATTTTCATCCAACTTCATACATGTTCCGTCCATCCAGCTTTCAAACTTGTCCACCAATGCCAATGTTTCTCTTTTGTCGTCCAAAAGCGCATCGATGACGGACTCTTCAAACACAAGATCTGATTCTAGCAGAAGTGTATCCTCATTGCAAAGATACTCTTTTGCCAGTGCTAAAGAGTAGATATTATTCGTTTTATTATAAATCGGATTATTTATATAACAGATTGGAGTTGCAATATTAAGGGTCTTGATATATTGAATCAAGTTATCTCCCTTATATCCAACAACGATAATAATCTTCGAAAGATGTTTCTTATCCAAAATACGAAGTGTACGCTCAATCATGGTAACTCCATTGACTTTTACCATGCACTTTGTATTATTGTTTGTCAGTTCTTTCAGGCGTTTTCCCATGCCTGCAGCCAAAATCAATCCTTGCATCTCTTATTAACCTTTCTTTTTGTAAAGTACAACTGTTTTTTATTTACCATCAATAAAATTTTGTGGAGTGCCTCTTAAGCATTTACATTTTCCATTAATTCAAAAAATCTTTTATTCCATCTCCGTTGAGGAACATTAAAAATTTTTGTATATAAATATAGACTTACTTTTTAACATATCCTCTGTATTAAAATCATTTGGATTACATAACGAATTGCTTCTGCCGAACCATTTGTAATACAAATATCAGAGATATCTGTTCCAATATAATCTGCCAACACTTGCGTGAAGTGAAGCGTTTCTGGATATTGTGCCACCATCTGTGGGGTAACCTCCGCTAAAACCGATTCAACAAACTTCTGAGGCAAACCACCAGGATTTTCATTCAGATCTAGCCTAAGGAATTCTTTTCTTTCATTTTGATCAAAGACTCGAACCAGATTTTCTATATTATGGTCTAACCAGTACACTTTATAATCCTCCAATCCGGGAATACTCATCTTATTGTATATGTATTCAAAAACGCCTAACACTTATTTATCTAGTATTGATATATAAGATCCTCTTAAAAAATTACCTAAAAATATGCTCGTGCTCAGTATCCACCTGTGGTGTACTAAATACGAACGCCTTATGCCTCATTTAGTAATCCTCCAAGGAAAGCATTTCTAACTACAATATCAAATCAACCGTGAAATATAAGATTCTGTAAAGAAATTCATCTCAGGAAGCTTTGGAATTAGATAAATGCAAATACTATAGAGATGATATATGTTTATCTATTTTCTCCTTTTAAGACTTTTAAAATATTCCTGCTATTGCTTTGAACATCTCCATACCTTTCTCGTATCAGGGCTTTACGGTCATTTTGTTTTTCATCATATCCTGCGATTATTCTATAAAAATTATGTAAAAGGTCTTCTTTTGATCTAACTTGATAGCAAGTATTAATTATGTCCAGGGTGTATTCATTATATATGAAATTTGCAGAGGAATGACAATACAAAATAGGTCTGCCAGTAACAAAATACTCCGGAACAATTCCAGATGCATCCGTAATCAATAAGTCACTATTCCAGAACTGATTAAAGTATTCTTTTGACTCATCTAAAATAATGTTATTTTCGTTTTGGCAATAATCTTTAAATTGCTTTACATCCTGTTCAGTCATTTCACCTGTTTTAATAAAATTTCCAAACATAAGTGGATGCGGTCGCAAAACAAATAATATGTTAGGATTTTTTCTTGCTAATGAAAAAATCAGATTGTTATATTCAAAGAAATTACTACCTCCAATATATGGATCCGTTGACCACCGTGGAGTCCATAAAACAGTTTTTTCAAAGCAAGTGTCATCTGTTTTATCTATTTTACAACAGAGAATCTGCTCTAGGCCGACAGCACCGTATGGAAAGCAATTCTGGACACCTCGTTTGCACCCAAGCATAAATCTGTTTTCGTAGAATAACTGCTCATTCGCATCGAATGAAAAATAGATTGCAACATCTCTATAGTAATTTTTGTTTAGGGTGACATCTTCACCATTTTTTGTTAAACTTGCACCATATAGTACATTGCAAATCAAAGCATACTTTGCAATTTGTCCACTTGTATAACATTTAGGCATAAAATGATTATATGGCCGTGAATGAAACAAATAATCCGGTTGCAGTCTCTTTAAATCGAACCAGCTTCCATCCTCCTGCAACGCGTCGATTGCGTCATAGCCATGTTCAATAAAATATTGGTATGTGTCATTTCCCTTGCAATCCATTAGCTTGTGATTTTGGATATTTAGAGGCACACATACAATCACAGGATGAAAATGAGCATCTTGTTTCATTTTTGTGTAAACAGGTTCCAATTTATTCCATCCAGGAATATACTGCACAACAAAAACCACGTTCAACGCTTCACTGTTTTCAATCTTCTTCCTTACACGGTTCTTATTTTTTTCAATATAGTGGAGTGAAAAGCGATAATGTACCTCATTCAGTATATCCATTCCACCCTGCTTAAGTGTTTTATATGGATAATAAAGCACTTTTATTTTCTTGAGCTTCTCTTTATTCATTTTTATTTACCCCTAATTTGCTTCAATGCACCTAGAAATTTGTTTCGGTTCACAATTAGCAACCCCAGAACAGCTAAAGTTATTGCCATTCTGAAAACTAAATTTTCATATAGTGCCACGCCTAAAAAACCGCTTACTATAAAGCCTACAAAAATCAAAAACAACCCTTTATAATTGTAAAAATTATCAATCAACTGCCTCTTCTTCAAACACAGCTGCATAGTATAGTAATTCGAAAGAGCAAATACGATATAACTCATTAACGTCGTATATCCAGCAGCTACAAAACCATAGGCCGGAATAAAAATATAATTCATTATAATGTTTAAAATTGCTGCTCCGATTGATCCATATATAAGCATCTTTTTTTCTTCATAATAGAATTCCACATTGATGAAGAATTGGCAATAGAGCAGAAGAAATAAACTCATAGCCACCGGTGCAACAACATAAATAGCTGCCTTATATTGTTCCCCGGCCATGATCACGATAATTTCCGGTGCATACCAAATCACACACAAAATCATTAGGCCCATCAATATTGCTAGCATCAGAGAAATCGTTTGATTTTCACTGCTTTTATTATCTTTTATTTTTTCATATATCCAAGGAACATAAGAAGCGTTAATTGCATTTAAAACAAATGTCAAAAACATTGCCAGATTATACGCAACACCATACATTGCTGCATCACTTGTTCCTGCTATGTGACTAATCATAATACGGTCACTCTGGTTAAAAACAACCTGCGAAAGGTAGTATACCAGCAGCGGTATGTTGAATCCGGCCGCGTATTTCCAGAATTCTTTATTGTAGAAATGTTTTCCTTTCTGACTGTTGTATATAAAAAGAATAAAACCTATCAAAATGTTGACAATGGCATAACCAAAAATTCGTGCATATCCTTTTTCGCTTACAAGACTGACAAGGATGAATGCGATAACAGGGGATAAAATACTTGTCAATAATGTAACCACCACAACGCTTTTATATTTAAATTCAAAACGATTTTTTTCCATCCATAACTGTGTTGCCGTTGAAAAAATAATCTCAGCTACCATCAAAAGGACAAAAGGTGTTGGAAGTTCAAATAAACGGTTCCAAACATTTCGCAGTGGTAAATATACGGCCAAAAAAACACAGCAAAGAACAACGCTAATTCCCTGGATTGACGTAATATATTCGTCCCTTCGGCCTTCAAATTTTACCATTGCAGTTTGAAAAGAACCGTATGCAAGATTTAATGTAAGAAAAATAATTAAAATGCCCGACCAAGAAGAGTAAATAGTATACTGACCATACTGCTCTGTTGTAAGCAATCTTGTAAACAGCGGAAGTGTGATAAAAGATAAACATTTTTGAAGAATACTGCACACTGCGTATGCTGTAGAAACCTTTACAGTCAACGGTACCAGGCTGTATTTTTCTTTCCATCTTTTTATCATTCACATTTCCTCATTTATTTTAATATAATCCATACTGCAAATTTCTCATTTTGCCGGATTCTTTTGTACTTCATACCACAGCAAATCATTCATATCTTTGTATCGTGCCTGAACCTTCTCTGAAATATCAGATATTCTTTCAAAGCCATGCTTATTGTAAAATTTTACGGCACGTACATTTTGTGCGGAAACACACCAATATACGCGATTAAGGCCATATTCTTCGAATGCCTTCTGAATAATCTCACGCATTCCATACCACGAATACCCTTTGCCCATAGCACTTTTTCGGACTGTGATTGCAAATTCTGCACTTTGTTCTTTTCGATCAATATCTTTCAAGCTGACTGTTCCCATATACTCATCTGCATCTGTAGCAATTGCAAGATGAATATTTTCTTCTGTCATGTGAGCATTGTTTATAAACGCAATGCAATCGTCCAATGTTTTTTCTTTAAAATTTCCACGTAACCCACATACAACACTTTCATCATGCATCCATTCCAACATTAATGGAGCATCTTTTAGTTCAAGCTTTCTAATCCGCATAGCCTTTTCACCTAAAATTATTAATAGTATCAATTACATATTGCACCTGCTCGTCTGTTATGCCATAGAACATCGGCAGGCTCAACTCGGTAGCACTGATTTCCTCTGCAATTGGCAGTTCGCCCTGCTGGATACCAAGGTCTGCATAACACTTCTGCATGTGCATCGGGATAGGGTAATGTTTGTTCGTTCCAATGCCCTTCTCATTCAAATACTTTTCAAGTTCATCTCGGCGCTTGCAGCGAACAGCAAAAATGTGCCAGACCGGTTCAGCTTCCGGGATAACATATGGCAGAATCACTTCTTTATTGTGGATGCCATTCAGATACAATTGAGCAATACGGCGGCGCTCTGCATTCATTTTATCCAGGTGCGGCAGCTTTGCAGCAAGGAATGCTGCCTGCATCTCATCCAAACGAGAGTTATTACCCTGATAAATATGATGATACTTGTAATCCGAGCCATAATTGCCCAATGCACGAACTTTCTGTGCAAGTGCCTCGTTGTTTGTCACAGTTGCACCTGCATCGCCCAGTGCACCGAGATTCTTGCCGGGATAAAAGCTGAAGCCAGCTGCGTCACCAAAAGAGCCAATTCGCTGGCCTTTGTATGTGGCTCCATGTGCCTGTGCACAATCCTCCACAATATACAAGCGATGCTTTTTTGCAATTTCCATAATAGGAGTCATATCGCAGGGCTGGCCGTACAGATGGACTGGCATAATGGCTTTTGTCTTTTCGGTAATCTTATCCTCAATTCTGGCTGGATCAATATTAAAGGTACGGATATCGGGCTCCACAAAAACAGGCGTTGCTCCGGTATAGGTAACCGCCAGTGCAGTTGCAATAAAGGTATTGGACGGCACGATCACCTCATCGCCTGCATGAATATCCAACGCCTTCAGTGCAAGCATCAACGCATCCAAGCCGTTTCCTGTGCCGACACAATAATTCACATGGCAGAAGTCTGCAAAAGCCTTTTCAAATGCTTCGTCTTCCTTTCCCTCGATATACCAGCTGCGCTCATAAACGCGCTCAAACGCTGCGCGCAGCTCAGTATCCAGCTCATGTTCCATAGGCAGAAAACTTACAAAAGGTACATTCATGATTCTTTTTCTCCTTCAATCCCAGTCGTGTCGCCACAATTTTTTACGAATTCCAAGAACTCATCGTAGTTTCTTATATAGTCCGATTCGTCATACAATTCCGATGCTAGTACTAGCAATACTGCATCCGGCGAAAAGTCAAACATCTCTCGCCACATATTGTTAGAGACATAAAGGCCTTCATAAGGCTTTTCCAGCGGAACAACCTTCTTTTCGTGACCATTATCCAAGCGAATCTTGCAGCTGCCATGAATACAAACCAAAATCTGCTGCAGGCTCTTATGCGCATGGTAGCCACGCGTCACCCCATCAGCAGTATCATACATATAATAAACACGCTTGATACGGAAAGGGATGTCTTTGAACTCTTCTAATGCAACCAATTGTCCGCGCTCATCACCGTGGGGCTGGAATACATATTTTATTACTTGCATTTACTCGTACCTCCTTTCGAACTTCTGGATAATATCAAACCATATTCGCTGCATTGTGTCAGCATTTACGAACATTAGCATAATCTTTGAAGCTAAAATAATTCCAAGGTTTCTAATTTTTATGGGTGTTCCGTCTATTCTTCTTTTATATCGTTCATAAATGTTCTCAATATAACACTTTCCAAAATTGCTTTTGAATCTATATATGTATGGAAGAATATTAATTTCCATATTCTTTTTGAAATCCTCTACAAGGGCAACTGACGTTTTTACTTTTCCAGATGACACTCCTTCTTCACCATAACATATAGTGGCTTTATTTATAAAGCCAATTTTCTCACCTGATTCTACCGCATTTAATATCATTGGATAGTCTTCCAGCAATCTAAACCTTGAATCTAATGTATGCGATAAAATATAACTTCGTTTACAATATAATACCGCCCCTGAAATGAAGTTTGAAACCGCTAATCTTTTCCATAGAATTTCAGAGTCATTACTAATTAGTAAATTCGCATCCTTCTTATTTGGAAATCTTTTTCGAGTTATTGCTCCCACCCTATATGACGTGCAAATATTCACGTCATTTGCTTTAAAATATGTGTAAATTGACCGCAATATCGTCGAATCAGCAAAGTAATCATCTTGAGAAAGTGGCACTACTATTTTTCCACGAGCTATTTTACACGCATTGTAATAGTTTTGAACAGTTCCTACATTTTTTGAGTTTCTACATATAGTGAATCTTTGAATTCCCATCATCAAATTTGAAATAGCCTGCTCATTGAAATTTTCTGAGCAGTCATCCTGCAAAATCACTTCATAATCTGTAAAGTCTTGTTCCTTAATCGATGCAATATTTCTTTCTAACTCAGAGAACTTTTTATATGTCAAAACAATCACACTAATTTTAATATCCATCTATTTAATACCTTTATTCAGTCAGTCAGTCGTATTTTATTGCTTAGAAGGAAATCCAAAATTATTGCCACAGCGATATTAATTAAAAAAGGTTTTGAAAAGAAACTTTCTGTAAAAAAAGAGAAGAAAACTGATGTCATAACATATGAATAAATATATACTGACAAGAAACTACGCTTTTCTAAGAGTCGCTTTTCGCTTTTTCCCGCAACCACTCCAATGATCATAGCGTACAAAAAAATGCCTCCAATTCCAAAATCGCGATATGGAATTAAAAAAGCCGTTCCCGTATTCATAGCAGGCATTTGAAGGCTATTTCCATATTCATTTGCATATGAAACTATTTTACTTCCAAATACGGAAGCACATAACGAAATATTCCGAGTACTATTATACAGAAAATTATATCCAAACATAAAGTGATGCTTAACACACATATAATGATAAAGATTTTCGAAATTGTTCGAAATATACAAATATGGTTGCGCTAAAAATGCAAGTTGATTAGGGATGTTTAAGCCATACCAATATATAGTATCCATTCCTGTAAAATTATACATCTTGGTATAGATTGTATTGTACATAACAACAAAGACCACTATAACTAAAATCAAAATTTTTAGCACACTTTTAACTGATTGCCCCTTTTTTAAAAGTGATTTTATTGTAAAATACATCACAGCCAACGTAAATATCTGATATTTGTTTGCCATAAGGCAAACACAGATTGTCAATGTTCCAATATAGAAATAATATAATGTATTTGAAATACTGCTTTTTTGAAAGTGATCAAATACTAGTAGTGCAAATAAAACAGTGTTCAATAAATATATCGTGCCAAATCCACCAATAAAATAATTGCTTCGGTTACTATTCAAACTCAATGCCGGAGGTGCACCTAAAGAAAACCACATTATCGCAACAGAGCCAATCACTACAAGCCACATCATCGTAATGATCCGTTTCATCGTTTTCGAATTATACTCAATTCTTTCATTTATTCTTTTTGCTTTTTGATATTCTGACTTTCTATATTTTTTTGTTAGATAATAGCTGAAGCAAAAAATGACTACTGCAATGTATAGAACCAAATAATACCACCATGAGTAGTTACTTTGATATGCTGCAATCTTTACCCCTGTTATAGCCATCGAGCCTAATATAACTAGCACAAAAATCGTATCCGGACGAAATATATTGTCATCTTTTATGTGATACAACACATAAACTATCAAGATTACAAGTGTAACATATTGCATTTCCAATTACCAACTCATCATATCTCATTAATCAACTGAATCGCCACATTATTTTTTTCAATCTGATATTTTCTGTTTTTCTTCCAATAACCGATTTTCAAAAGAAGCTTTCTCATAGAGTAAGCCTTTGCCATATAATCTGCGGTTTTCCTAGCCTCTTCTTCCCCATAAAATTTTCTAACAAAAATCATATCATTCTGAAATAGCTTTTTTTGCTTGTTGTAGTTTACATTCTGCGCCTCACTTGCTCCGCCTAAATGAATCAGTGAAACACCAGAAATGAAATATATTTGTTTTTTCAAAATTACAGATATTTTTTTACATAAATCCATATCTTCTGTGTACATAAAATATTCTGTTGAAAAGCCTCCAATAGCACGCGCATCTTTTGTTCGCATAACCATTTCGGCTCCAATAACCCAGTCAGGCTTAAAATCATCATTGGTTTTATAATAATTCAAAAAATATTTTTTTCTCAGCGATCTTGGCATAACTGCCCCGATGTGGAGAATTTCGCACGGAAGGCTCCAGCTATTTGCAAAATTAAAACAAGACGGTTGATTACTTCCATCTTTATTTTTCAAACGACATGCAACTAACCCAACTTCGCTTTGGTCTTCAAGTATTTCAATTGACGGAGTAAGAATATCTTCTGTTAAAATTACATCTGGATTCAAATAGCAAATGTATTCGCTTGAAACATTTTCCAGAGCAAGATTATTCGCTGCTGCAAATCCAAGGTTTTCCTTGCTTTCTATTAATTCAGTCTCCGGAAATTTTTCTTTTATGATCTGTACTGTTCTATCATTTGAATTATTGTCAACTACAATCACTTTGCTATTCTTAGGAGAGTATCTAGAAACCGTAGACAAACAATCTTCAATTTCCTTCTCATTGTTCCACGTTACAATAATATATGTTCCGTTATTTTTATTCATATATTGTCTACTCCGCAAATCTCATTTTCGATTTTCCTCAGGTGTTTTTGGGCTACTTTTTCTGTTCGCCAACGCAAAAAAGCATTTGGAAGTAACTGCTTTATCTTTTTTCGAATACTATAATCCTTTCCAAGCCATGTTGCTGCATATTGATGGATGGAATAAGTGTGTTCATTTATATTCAATTTCTGCGTATCATTATCAAGTGGGTTGAAATATTCTTCCGGATAAACACACATGCCTTGTAAATGCTGAACTTGATTACACCATGGTTTTCCCACTTTCAATCCGCAACGGATCAGGCCGATTGTATTTGCCGCCGGGCAGGGAATATCATTATACGTTCCATCGGCATTTACAAAACTGCGGTTTTCGTAAATATCAAGCATTGCCTTTACAACCGGGTTGTGTGGTGCTGCTGCAAATCCGAGACCAGTGGTGGCTTCAATCGGATTCTGAAATCCGATGAAGCCAACACCGTCAGCGACCAGTGGTGTTACATCTTTTATCAGTTCAACATCTGTATCCAAATAGATACCGCCATTTTCATAAATTATTTTAAGACGTGCGTAGTCAGATACAAACGCCCATTTTGAAGCCTGGTAAGCTTCATAGCAGTATTGATTTTGAGTCACATCAAAATTGCTTTCGTTCCATTCTACAATTTCATAATCAGAGCAGTATTTTTTCCACGATTCCATATATTTTTTGTATTGTTCCGGAAGTGGATTACCACCAAACCAACAATAATGAATTATTTTTGGAATCATATTATTTCTCACTTTCTCAGTACTTTCTCAAACATAAACTTCCGCAGCCAGTTCGGAGCCAACGCTGACCCGCTACGAATCACTCTGCTCTTTATGTACTGTCCTTCTCCAATAAAGCCTTGCTGTTTCATAAACTTGAACAGCCTTGCTTGTGTCTTGGCGTACTTCCAACCGGCTCTTCTTAAATACATATCCGAGCCTGCCCGCATATGGAGCAACGGCTCTTGAATGTTATAGCCCTGATACCCTGCCATCAGCATCCTTAGCCAAAGGTAATAGTCCTCCAGCAAGTAGAAGTCCTGATAAGAACCAACAGCTTCGACTGCGGATTTCTTATACATCACGCAGGGATGATTAAACGGATTGCGCTTCTTTGCAAATTCTACAATTTCCGCATTCGTCTCCGGTGGCACACGCTTCGCATCGACGGTATTCGGATCAGTAGTAAACTCTTCCACGATGCCAGAGCAGATACTTACTTCTGGATGTGCGTTGAATACCGCCATCTGTTTTTCACAGCGATTCGGATATGCAATATCATCGCTGTCCATTCGGGAAACCAATTCATTTTTGCAATGCTTGATGCCTTCATTCAGTGCATTGCCAAGTCCACCGTTCTCAGAAAGACGAACAACATTTAAAGTCATCCCCATCTCTTGCTGCTTTTCGGCAATCACCTTGTCCAGCGGCTCGTTTAACGGTCCATCACATACCAGCACGAAGTCATCTGTTGGAACAGTCTGCCCTTGAATACTTTCCATTGCCTGTTTGAGGTATTGTGGCTTTTCCTTATAATAGACGGACATTAAGACACTGTAATTTTGCATCATTCTTCCGTCTCCTGCCCCATCGCCGTGGTCGCACCTTCTGCTACACCTTCCGTGCTCTCCGGCATGAACAAAATCTTCACCGTTGCCAGCATGATCTTCAAATCCTCGATCAGGCTTGGATGTGCAATGTACATCAGGTCCATCTGCAGCTTATCGTAGGGGGTGGTGTTGTATTTGCCGTACACCTGTGCGTAACCGGTCAAGCCAGCCTTGGCCTGAAGCCGCAGTGCAAACTCTGGCATCTCTTCGCAATACTGGGCAGCGATCTCAGGGCGTTCCGGGCGTGGGCCTACAATGGACAAGTCTCCCTTCAAGATATTGAGAAGCTGGGGCAGCTCGTCCAGACGGCAGGCGCGGATGATATGACCGACCTTCGTGATACGGTCGTCTTTGTCACCAGTGGAAAGACGCGCCACACCGTCTTTTTCTGCATCCACACGCATGGAGCGGAACTTCAAAATCTCGAACTGCTTACCGTCTTTGGTCAGGCGAACCTGCTTGTAAAAAGCAGGACCACCATCGGATTTGACTGCAATAGCCGTAATCAGAAACACCGGACTCAGGATAACCAGTGCCACCAGCGAGATCACAATATCCATGGCACGCTTGACAAACAAGAACTCCGGGCTTGCCATGTAGCGGCCCGCACGCAGCATGGGCAGATGGAACATATGCATCGGCTGGGCACCGCTCATAATCACATCGCCCACACGAGGGATCACGAACACATTGATACCCTGTCCCACACAGTATTTCAGGATGATATTGCGCTCATGGCTGTGGACACCGCTGATGAACACGCTCTGCATTCCATCCAGCAGGCTCAGGTCGTTCAGGCATTCCTCAACGTTCAAGGTCATCTTGACATCGTATTTTTTCGAGAGGCCATATTCATTGATGAGCTTTTCCAGACCATGCCGGACATCGTAGACCACTGCCGTGGGCTGAGGCGGAAAGGTCCGGAAATACCAGCTATAGGCGCATCTTACCCACAGGGTTGCCATCACGACCTGTCCGACAATCGCCGCAATACCCGGTAGAAGATTGCAGAGCCGCCGGGCCATCAGGCAGATGACAATGTACAGAATGCCATCGGTTGCCATGGCTGCCAGTACCTGTCCGTAGATCAGCTCTGAAATGCGTTGCAAAGACATCCAGAACGCATCGTAGACTTTTCCCAGCAGGAAGAACAACACCGCAAACAAACCGATCATGGTCCAGTTGCCCCTCCAGCCGAACTTTGCATAGACCTGATACGAATAATACAGGTCCCAACAGAGTGCAAACGGAATTGTGATCATCACCAAATCGATGATTTTTACGCTCTTCAACATCACATCATGCTGAAATTTTGACATAATGCCCCAATAACTCCTTTAGTTGTTCTTTTTGTTTTTCACTTAATTTTTCCGACACGCTTTGCAGCAGCCGTTTCTGGTTGTACACCCATCGGCTCAGCCAAATGCCATCCGCAGTCTTATATTTCGCCGGAATCTCCAGATTTCCATATTGCTTTTTATATTCCTGCGCCAGTTCGTACCGGTGCTGCCACGAGTCCGGTTTCTCCCACTGCATTCCAACGGCATCCAGCAACTCAATGCGCTCTTGTGATAAGATCGCATTGCTTTTCTCCGGATTCCGATACGCATACTGCTGCCGCCGCACCCATTTTCCAAGGGCATAGCCCTCCGGTGAAACATAGGCCACCGGGACATCAAGGTCTCCATTTGCCTCAAAATAACGCTTGGCGGCACCATAGACCTCATTCCACTGTCGGTCATTACGGTTTCCCCAATAGATTCCTATTTTTTCCAGACGGCCGATTTGGTCTTGGGAAAGCATTTCTTTTGCATATGCCGTCCTCTGATTCAAAATCCACGCACCCAGCTTTTCACCCTCTTCAGTCGTGTAATTGACAGGAACATTCAAGTCGCCGTGCTTGGCGGCATAATTCATAGCAAGTGCATATCCCTGTTCCCATTTGGTATCAAATACGCTCCATATCATTCCCATCTGATCCAGTTGTCGAATGCGCTCTTCCGTCAGCTTTCCATCGTTTCGGCGTTTCCGCGCATTGTTGATCCACTTTCCCAGAGGATAGTCATCTTTCGTTTTGTATTTCGCCGGGACCTGCAAATTCCCAAACTGTTCCCGAAATTTTCTCGCTTCTTCCAGACCACGTTCCCATGCGGCATCGTTGCGGTTGCCCCACTCCATCCCGATGCTGTCCAGCCGTGCTATTTGCTGTTCGGTCAAGTTCCCCGGAATCTGTCCCGCACGAACACGGCGCTGGGTCGTCAGCCATTCGCCAAGGCTCAATCCCGCCGGTGTGGTATAACGCTTTGGAATATTCAGGCTGCCATGCTCCGCATAGTAAATGCTTGCTTCCGAAAAATAATGGTCCCAACTAGAGGACAAGCTTGCTTGCAGCCGCTCAAACAGCACCCGGCAGTCATGCACCTGCTCGACAACTTCAAACCGTTCGGTGACGATCCTATCGCCCTCACCGTTGGCATTCAGGCGGTAGACCGCCTCCTGCATCTCGCCCTGTAACCCCGCAATGCTACACAGACCCTCAAAGTTGTTGACTACATCGAGGATAAGCGGTGTAGAATTTTCCCCAGCGGTCAAAGCGCGTCCAATCTGCTGCTTGTAGATGATGGGTGAAATGGTGGGCCGGAACAGGATGACACCTGAAATGCCTTCTACATGAACGCCCTCGTTCAGCATGTCGATGCAAAACAGCAGCTTCAGGCGGTCACTTTCATTGGCCTTGAAGTCGGCAAAAGCCTTGTCTGTACCGGGGTCATCCGAGTAGGCTTCGTAGACCGCCACTTCCGCATTCACCTTTGCAAACCACTCCGGCACATGAGAGATCATTTCGTCCATGTGCTCCTTGTTGGCGCAGAACACGATGTACTTTCCAGACTTGTTCGTGATATGATGAGCGAAAACCTTATCTAATCCATCCGCCTGTTCCAGCGCCCGGCGCAGGGCATCCAGATATTTTTGATTCACATCCTGAATGCCGGGAGAATGCAGATTATCCACTCTTGTCTGATAACGTGCCAAGTCTTTCTGATATTGGTAGACCGTTGTTACATAGTTTGGAGCAGGCAAAATACCCCTGACGATTGCTTCGCCAAGGGTCATGTCGCTCGCAACACGGCCATCAAAAAGCTCTTCGGCCATGTCGCGGTTATTATCCAGATATCGGATGTTTGTCGCTGTTAAGCCCAGCAGTTTTGCCTCCGGACATAACTTTAACAAAGCCACCGTGCTTTCGCCCCAGCATTCCGCGCCGGCACGGTGGAATTCGTCCAATATGATATAAGAGGGCTGAAGTCCTGCGATTTCTGCAAGCCGGCCTTCGGTACAGCACATCAGCTTCGCATAGGTGTAAAAATGGACGTTCGCCAGCGGAAAGTCCGAGTCGTTCCTTTTCAGGCTCTCCAGCTGTGTCTTGAAGATATATTCACTGGGAGAAAGCCAGATCACGACCTTCTCCGGGTTATCCTCGATCAACTTAAACGCAATGTAGCTCTTTCCGGTGCCAGTGGGATGAACAATGGCGGCCTTGCCATACTGCTCCATCATCCGGACTGCCGCATGATATGCTTTCTCGTTGTGCTCAAACAGACACAGTGCCACCATATTCACCCCTTTCCGCAATAAAGGAGTATCCTTCACATGGAAAATTGAGGGCCATGAGCGAAATATAACGTTATTCCATTAGACTTTGCGTTTTCCTACTCCTCATTGACACCTGATGGGAGAATATTCGGTTCATCTCCCTGCGCTTTCGGGTCAGGTCAGAGTGCACATAGCGCTGCAAGGTGATGTTGGCGTTGGCGTGTCCCAACAATTCGCTGAGGGTCTTTACATCGCACCCAGCCTGCAGACAGGTGGTAGCAAAGGTGTGGCGCAGCGCGTGCGGGCGCACTTGACGGACAGTCGCCTGCTTCAGATACGCTTTGATGCTTTTCCGATAGCAGCGGGGTTCGGTTGGCTTGGACTCGCTGCCGGACAGGAACCATGCAGCATTGCTGGCACTTCCGCGCAGCTTTTTCAGCATAATAAGCAGCTGTTTCGGGATTGGAATTTCCCGGCGGGAGGTGCGGGTTTTAGGCGTTTGAATGACTACCTTTGTATGACCGTTTCCACAGGAAATTCGGCAGACCGTCCGATTGATGTTCAGCGTGCCGAGTTTCAGGTCAAAATCGCCCCATTGCAGGCCGCAGATCTCACCAATTCGAAGCCCCAATTCCAGCCCCAGTAGTAAGCCGATTTTGCGAGGCGTGGGGTTCGCCTGTACATATTGATGAAGTCGCTGCTGTTCCGCCGGGGAGAGAGGCGTAGAAATTTTGTCGATGGCTTTTGGCAGCGCAACTTCCAGCTCCATTGGACGAATCAAACGTAAATGAGCGGCATATTTGCAGATACGTCGCAGCATCGAGAGGCATTCCCGGGCGGAGGAGTTTCCCAGTGGCTTGTGTGCCGCATCTGTGGGCGTGATGATTTGCTGCATGGCCTGTTCCAGAAAGCTTTCCTCAAGGGATGCAACGGGCACCTTGCTCAAAACCGGAAGAAGATATTTGTGCAGCGTGTACGAATAATGCGCATAGGTGGATTCTTTTATAGCGTTTTTCAGGGAGCACAGCCACACCTCGGACAGTACTTCAAAGGTTAGGCCGGTTTGATTCAGGTTGTAGAACCCCGCCTCCGCTTTTCTCTGGATTAGTACCCGTTTGACCTCCGCATAGGCCGTTCCGTAAACGTAACCCCACTGGATCTTCCCCTCCGGTGTGCGCGCCTTGATGTACCTGCCTTCCCACCGACCGTCCTTACGCTTGCGAATGTTTTCTCCCCGTCGCGCCATCGCTGTTTCCTCCTGCTGTTTAGACCCTCATCTGACCCCTTATTTTCTCAATCTTCGTTTACAGCTGGAATTATTATACAAAACTGGGCATGACACAAAAACAATCCGGCCTTCGCGATGTTTTTTCAGGGTCAAATGTGATACATTTATGATGATTTCTATTGAATCCCAGATATAACCATGATAAAATAAGATGAGATTATAGACAACGATGTCAAAGGAACGGTATCCTCCATTTTCCATGTGAAGGATACTTTTTTCTTTTTTGGGCAACCTTCTTCTTAACGCAAAAAGGCCCCTGCCCATCACATTTCTGTGAAAGGCAGAGGCCTTCTGTTGATAGATTTTAATGTTTCAGCATCCGGGCAACTGCTTCATCCGTCAAAGGCTTCCCGTTCTTGCTGAGAAACAGGTTCTTGTGGCGACTGGGATATTCCTTTAAATAGGCATCCCGTAGGGTACGATACTTCATCAGCTGCTTGGACAACGCAGGCGACTTTTGCACCACGCGTTCCTTGCTGCCCTTGCCATGCTTGACCAGAATATAGTCCGGTTTGATATCTTCCGGCTCCATCAGGATCATCTCACTGCAGCGCATCCCGGTGTCGAACAGTAACATAATACAGAAATTCATCGCGGAGATCCTTCAAACACATAAAAAAACACCCTTCCTCTCACGGAAACCCGCAAAAGGAAGGGTGTTGAACTCGTTATCCTGTTGTCGTACCAATCACAGCATGTTCGTATCAGCAAAGCCAATACTAGTTGTTATTCAGCACGGCACCTCAAGCACTTTTGAGCGTAGAGCTGTAATTAGCAGTTCTCAGCGAAGTACTTAATGGTACGGACCATCTGAGAGGTGTAGGAGTTCTCGTTGTCGTACCAGGACACGACCTGAACCTGATAGGTGTCGTCGTCGATCTTAGCGACCATGGTCTGGGTAGCGTCGAACAGAGAGCCGTAACGCATGCCGATGACATCGGAAGAAACGATCGGATCCTCGTTGTAGCCGAAGGACTCAGAGGTAGCAGCCTTCATAGCAGCATTGATGGACTCCTTGGTGATATCCTTGCCCTTGACAACGGCAACCAGGATGGTGGTAGAACCGGTGGGAACGGGCACACGCTGAGCAGAGCCGATCAGCTTGCCGTTCAGCTCGGGGATAACCAGGCCGATAGCCTTAGCAGCGCCGGTGCTGTTGGGAACAATGTTCTGTGCGCCAGCACGAGCACGGCGCAGGTCGCCCTTGCGCTGAGGACCATCCAGGATCATCTGGTCGCCGGTGTAAGCATGAACAGTGGTCATGATGCCGGAAACGATGGGGTAGGTCTTGTTCAGGGTGTCAGCCATGGGAGCCAGGCAGTTGGTGGTGCAGGAAGCAGCAGAGATGACCTGATCCTCAGCGGTCAGAGTCTTCTCGTTGACGGAGAAGACGATGGTCTTCAGGTCGTTGCCTGCGGGAGCAGAGATAACGACCTTCTTTGCGCCAGCCTGGATGTGAGCCATGCTCTTCTCCTTGCTGGTGTAGAAGCCGGTGCACTCCAGAACGACATCAACGTTCAGTTCGCCCCAGGGAGCATCCTTTGCGTCTTTAACAGCGTAGATCTTGATCTCCTTGCCGTCGACGATGATGGAATCCTCGGTAGCCTCGACAGTGTGCTTGGCTTCGCCGATCTTGCCGCAGAAGGAACCCTGAGCGGTATCGTACTTCAGCAGGTGAGCCAGCATCTTGGGGCTGGTCAGATCGTTGATTGCAACGACCTCGTAACCCTCAGCATCAAACATCTGACGGAAAGCCAGACGGCCAATACGACCAAAACCATTGATAGCAACTCTAACAGCCATGTTAATAGTACCTCCTAAATGTTCTTACCCTTTTATCGGATAATAATCACGGTATCTTTATTATAGACCAAATTGCGGAAACCTTCAAGTGCCCGCCAAAAAATTAACAAGGTAATTTCACACTTTTTTGTTTTTGAACGATTTTCACAGCTTTTATGGGAATCTTTTCAGCAATTCAACCAACGGCGTGTCGGGGTATTGCAGGCCTTCCGTCACTTCCTGCCACCCGCGCCACAGTGAAAAGCCCCAGCACACCGATGCAGCACATGCCAAAGCCAAACAGCACCTCGGGCAGGTCAGCCGCCGCGATGCCGTGGAACAGCAGCACCAGCACCCGGGGCAGCTCCCAGCAGAAGCAGAGCAGGAACGTGCAGATCCCGGCCTCGCACAGCTGGCAGCCGTTGGACGTTTCCGGCAGCCAGAGGGCGCGGATCATCGCCGAAAGAAACACCAGCGCAGCCAGCATCTGCCAGACCATGGCAGTCGGCTCCACCCGGTGCCAGCTGGAGCTGTTCTCCATAAAGCGGCTCAGCACCCCCCAGTAGAACACCGTCGTGCCAAACACCGCCGGGGTCATGCTCCGGCCGGGCAGACGGTATTCTCCCTTATGCGTCCAGCTGCGGCCCAGTCGGATCAGCCAGACAGCGCACACCAGCTCCAGCACAGCACGCACCAGCGCGCCAACGCCGGTCATGCCCACTGCCAGACGCACCGCACCGGCCAGGCCGACACACACGCCGCCCAGCACCGATGTGATCCCCACCGGCCTGCACGCACTGCGCAGAACAAGGGGCTGGCGGGCCAGCTTCCGGGCAGCAATGATACCAACGACCAGCGCCGCCCACAGGCTGCCGTACCGCAGCCAGACAGAGCCCGCCGTGCACAGGCCGGTGTTCCAGTCCGTCCACAGGGCCAAGTCAAGCCCGCGCCCAATGGCAAGGGCACCACCACAGGTGAAAATCAGCACAAATAAAGCGTTCATCAGCGTTCCTCGATCGGTTTATATTTCTGGCGCACGCCCAGATACTTATAGGCGGGCCGGATGATCCGGTTGGCAAAAATGACTTCCTCCACCCGGTGTGCGCACCAACCCGGCACACGGGCAATGGCGAACAGCGGGGTGTAGATATCCTCAGAGATGCCCAGCATGTTGTAGATCAGGCCGCTGAACAGGTCCACATTGGCGCACACCGGCTTGCTGCTGCCCTTCTCCTCGGCAAAGATATCGGGAGCCAGCCGCTCGATACTGCACAGCATGTTGTACTCTTCCTCAAAGCCCTTCTCATAGGCCAGGTGTTTGGCGCGCTCCTTCAGGATGACCTCACGGGGGTCGCTCATGGTATAGACCGCATGGCCCATGCCGTAGATCAGGCCGGAGCCGTCGCCCGCCTGTTTGAGCAGGATGCGGCGCAGATACTCGCGCACCTCGTCGTCATCCTCCGGGTGCTCCACATGCTTGAGGATATCCTGCAGCTGGCGGTTGACCATCAGGTTGGCACCGCCGTGCTTGGGGCCCTTCAGCGCGCCAATGGCGGCTGCAATGGCCGAGTAGGTATCGGTACCCGAGGAGGACAGCACACGGGCGGTAAAGGTGGAGCAGTTGCCGCCGCCGTGGTCTGCGTGGACCAGCAGACACATATCCAGCAGTTTGGCTTCCTCGTGGGTGAACTTCTGGTCCGGGCGGTAGGTACTCAGGATGTGCTCCGCCGTGCTCTGGCCGGGCTTGGGCATGTGGAAGAACATGCTCTGCTTGTCATAATAGCGGCGCTTCATCTGGTAAGCGTTCACCATCATGGTGGGCATACTGGCGATCAGATTGATGCTCTGGTTCAGGATATTCTCCAGCGTCAGATCCTCGGCGTGCTCGTCGTAGGAATACAGGCCCAGCACGCACCGCTGCATCTTGTTCATAATATTGGGCGAAGGAGCATTCATGGTATCCATAAAACCATCGGGCAGGGCGCGGTGCTCTGCCAGCAGCTCACAGAAATCGTCCAGCTGCTCCTGGGTGGGCAGGCTGCCGAACAGCAGCAGCCAGATGACCTCTTCAAACACAAAGCGGTCGTTGCGGTAAGCCTCGTTCACGATCTCGTTGATGTCCACACCGCGGTAGATCAGACGGCCCGGAATGGGAATGACATGCCCTTCCTGATCCTTTTTGTAGCCCACAACGTCACAGACATTGGTCAGGCCTGCCAGCACACCGGTGCCATCCGGGTTGCGCAGGCCGCGCTTGACACCGAGACGTTCGCTCGTCTCCGGGTCGATGTAGTTGTTTGCCAGATACTCTTCACACAGCGTCCGCATGGTCTGCGGGTCCAGCGACGCTACTCCTGCATGGGTATAGTTCATGCGCGATTTTCCCCTTTCTCTTATTTCTCTCTTATATACTTTCCGGCCATCCACCATGATGGCACACCCTTATGATAGCGCTTTTGTGAAGTAAATTCAAGTCTTGGATGAAATGTGCGCTTTTTCACCCCGCCGTACTGGTACACTATGCCCAGAAAAATGCCTGTCCGGGAGGGAAAACTACGATGAAAAAGACATTCTTTCTCCTCTGCGCCCTGCTGCTGGTGCTGGGTACACTCCTGCCGATCGCCGGTTACCGGCTGACACTGGCGGTGTTCGGCCCGGCCCAGGGGGCTTCTTCCACTCCCCTGCCGGGCACTGCAGCTTCGGAAGCCGCCCCGGACAGCGCCGCCGTGCCGCCCTCCGATCAGGACAGCGAGAGCTTTCTGCTGGCCGACCAGAGCGCCGGGGCCGTGGTCTCGGTACCCCGGCGGGAATATCTGATCGGTGCCGTGGCGGCGGAAATGCCCATCAGCTGGCCGGACGAGGCGCTCAAGGCGCAGGCCATCGCGGCCCACAGCTATGCCCTCTACTGCCGCGACCATGCCGCCGAACCAGCTTCCGGCTGGCTGAGCGTGGACCCCGTCCGGCGGCAGGGATACTTAACAGATGCAGTCCTCCGCAGCTACTGGGGCACCGCCTATGAGGAAAACTATGCCCGCCTCTCGGCGCTGGTGGACAGTGTGCTGACCGATGTGCTCTACTATGGCAGCGCCCCCGCCGGGGCAAGCTACTTTGCCATCTCCAACGGCATGACCGAGGCCAGTGAAAACGTCTGGGGCACTGCCCTTCCCTATCTTGTGGCCGTGGACAGCTCCACCGATCTCAGCGCAGACAACTACCTTTATACCGTCCAATTCACCGCCGAGCAGATGCAGCAGGCTCTCGCCGGGCTGGGCCTGCTCCCTGACCCTGCCGCACCTGCCAACTGGTTCGGAGAGGCCGCGCTTACCCCTTCGGGCTATGTAGCCTCCCTGCCCGTCTGTGGGCAGAGCGTCACCGGCCCGGCCCTGCGCAAAGCACTGGGCCTACGGAGCGCCTGCTTCACGGTGCAGTATCAGGAGGGCAGCTTTCTCCTCACCACCAAGGGCTATGGCCACGGTGTGGGTCTGAGCCAGTGGGGTGCCAAGGCGCTGGCCGAGCAGGGACAGAGCGCGGAGGAAATTCTGGCGCACTATTTCCCGGGGACAGAGCTGCGGAGATAACCCCCTCAAGCGCTCCGCCCCGGCTTCTCTGGCCGGGGAGCCGGAAAAGCCAGCAACAAAAAAGGCAGCTGACCCAACGGCCAGCCGCCCAGAAGATCAATATTCAGCCAAACAGGCTCGTCCACCAATCCTGACTGCTGCTTTCCTCGCCAGCAGCGACTTCAGTCTCTGCCGCAGTCTCAGTTTCCGCGGCGGCTTCCTCCGCCTGCACAGCCTCTTCCAGAAGCTCCAGACCATCGTCATTGCCATCCTCGGTGATGTACCAGTAGCAGGACGCGCCGCCAATGGAGATGCTGGCGGCAGACAGCGGCACACGGCCGGAGGCAACCCCGTTGGAAGGATCGGAACAGTAGAACACGCCGTCGGTGTAGTCCGTCAGGAGCACGGCATGGGGTCTGGTGCGGTCGTACAGCACGATGCCCTCCGGATGCTCTGCCAGAATGGAGACCAGCGCTTCCGTCTTGGCCGCCTTGCCCGAGGGCAGGGTCGCATAACCCACATGCATATCGTTGTATGTAAAGCTGTGGGAGAGCCCGCCCGACCAGGCCGTGCTCTTGATGCCGTTTTCGGTCACATCCACCCAGCTGTCCATCCCGTCCAGATAGGCCCGGCGGCGAAGCATCATTGCGGCAGAGGCCAGGGTGCAGGTGCCGCCCCGGCTCTGTTTGAAGTAGAACCCAACATCAACGTTCAGGTCCACGGCCAGTGCCCCGGGGAGCAGCACGGCCATCAGGGCCATCGTTGCAAGCAGGGCAGCGAGAGTTTTCCGAAGTTTGCTTCCAAAGTGCTTGGCTGTTTCCACGTCAGTATCCTTTCTTCACAAAAGAGCGTTTCATTCACTGGTGTAAAGTATATCATCCTGTTACTCTTTTGTAAACACTTTTGCAGCCATTTTCTCAATATTTACACGCTTTGGTCACAATTCAAGGGCAGATTGCACAACCGTGCAGTGAAGTGGTTGGTTATTTGCTACAAAAGTCCGGAAAAGTTTTTCATTGTGCTTCCCACGCCTTCTCTCAACTGCCGGTTTCTTTTTCAACGCAATTATGGTATAATCTGCCTTGAAGTTGAATTTTCAGGAGCATTTATATATGAAAGCAACCATCGTCATCCCCAACATCAACGGCAAAGGCTGGCTCAAGGACTCCATCGAGTCGGTCTATGCCCAGACAGAGCAGGATTTTGAGCTCATCATCGTGGACAACGGTTCCACCGATGAAAGTCTGGAGCAGGCCCGCAGCTACTGCGGCCGCCCCAACTTCACCCTGATCGAAAACGGCACCAACACCGGCTTCTCCCACGCCGTGAATCAGGGCATTGCCCGGGCCAAGGGCGAGTATGTAGTCATGTTCAACAACGATGCCTTTGCCGAGCCGAACTGGCTGGCCGAACTCATCCGCACCGCCGAGACCGATCCCAAAATTTTTGCCGTGCAGAGCCTGATGCTCCGCCACTTTGAACGGGAGCTGGCCGACGATGCCGGTGATTACGTCACCTGGATGGGCTTTGCCTGCAAGACCGGCGACGGCCGCCGGGCCAGCCGCTACACCAAACAGAAGCGCATCTTCTCGGCCTGCGGCGGCGCGGCGCTCTACCGCAAGAGCATTCTGGAGGAGATTGGCACCTTTGACGAGAACTTCTTCGCCTACTTTGAGGATGTGGACCTGAGCTGGCGTGCCAACAACGCAGGCTACAAGTGTGTCCTCTGCCCCACCGCAAAATGCTACCACATCTGCGGTGCCAGCACCGGCGCGGTGAAGTACAACGCCTTCAAGAGCCAGCAGAGCGGCCGGAACAGCATCCTGCTCCCCCTCAAGAACGAGCCGCTGCTCATGCTCATCCTGAACTTTCTCCCGCTGGCGCTGGGCTATCTGCTCAAGTGCTACAAGTTCCACAAGCAGGGCTTTGGCGAAGCCTGGGACAAGGGAATGCACGAAGCCTTTGCCCTGCTCAAAGAGGGACGGCTGGGCAAGCGCCCCTTCCGCCTGAAGGACCTGCCCAACTATATCCTCATGGAGCTGTGGATGATCTGGAACATGGTGCCCTACCTGTGGTATCGTCTGGTCGTGGTCAGGTTCGATCTGAAATAATCAGGAAACAAAAACACCCCTGCGTGGAATGCTTCACACATTCCGTGCAGGGGTGTTCTGTCAGATTTCGGTTTTCGGTTATGCCGCCGGGCTCTCGGAGGAAGCCTCGGTGCTCTCCGCCGGGGTGCTCTCAGCCGCCTCTTCCACCGGGGCAGCCTCCTCAGCAACGGCGCTGGCGGCGGCAGAATCGCCTGCGGTTGCAAGGATGGCATCGTTGACCTCGCTCTCAGCCAGCGGGGCAGGCTCCGCGGCAGAGGCTGCACTGTCGGCAGATTCAGGCTTGGTCTCGCTGTCGGTCAGGCCGGTCAGGTACCAGCTGCCGCTCTGGCGGCTGAACAGGTAATCCATATACTTGGTGGGCGTGTCGGACGAGGTGTTCAGGATGCTGTCATCACTGCTCTGGGTGGGGATATAGCCCACGGTAACGTGGAGCAAGCCGTCCTTCTTGAACAGTCTGGTGACGGTAGCGCGGAAGGTGCCCACGCTGCCGGTGACGGGGATCTTATAGCACTGGGTCGTCTCATCGAACTCGACAGTCATGTCGTCCATCTCAAAGCTCTTGTGGGTCAGCTTGAAGCTGGGGCCCACCAGCTTTGCCAGATAGGCATCCACATCCACCGAGGGCAGCAGCAGCTGTTCGGTGTCGGGGTCCGTGTTGTAGTTATCAAAGCTTCCCTGGGTCTCCTGGATGCTGTACACGCAGCCCCAGACGGCGGCTTCGCGCAGGGTCAGGTCATCGATGTTCTCGATGCCGTCAAAGGGCAGCGGGTCGAACAGGACCAGACCTTCCAGCCGGTCCTCATATTCCGCTTTCTGCTGGGTGTCGTCAAACAGGGTGGCCACACCCTTCACACCGGCCCGCACGACCGTTACAATGCCCACCAGCGCCAGCACGGCGATCAGCAGGCCAAGGGTCTGCCGGGCGCGGCGGCGGTGGAGCCGGGCGTGTTCTTCCGGGGTCATATAGGTCTTCATATCGTTATCGTCTCCTAAATCAGGTCATCTTTTGGGGAAATACCAGCTTTCAGTATACCACAAACTGCCCGCCGGTGCAAAACCCGGCGCGTGGATTTTTTGTGAAAGCGCGATTTATTCCCATGTTTTCCAGATCTCGGGCTGGTAGCCCACGGTAGCCTTTTTGCCGTTGCGCACGATGGGCGTTTTGAAGAGCTGCTGATTCTCGAACAGCTTGTCCTCCTTCTGCCAATCCACCAGTGCATCCAGCAGGGCCAGCGTCTGCTTATCCTTTGCCGCCGGGTTCACCAGCTGCTCCCAGCCGCCCAGCGCGCGGGCCACGTTCTCAAACTCGCCCCGGCTCATCTCTTTTTCCTTCAGGTCGATCATCTGGAACTTGATGCCCCGCTCCTTGAAATAGCGCTGGGCCTTTTTGGTATCAAAGCACTTGCTGGTGCCAAAGATCTGAATGTTCATCGTTTTTCCTCCTGGATCCTGTGTGCTCTATTGTATCATATCTGCCGGAAAAAACCTAGGGATAATTCATCTTCTTTCCGTCCATACTTGCTTTATCACAAGCCGCCCCTGAGATTGAACGAAGGGCGGGCCATTTCAGAAAGAGAGGAACTTCCCATGAAAGCATTCGTTGACCCCGATCTCTGCATCGGCTGCACCCAGTGCACCGGGATCTGCCCCGAGGTGTTCCAGATGACAGGCATCCTGGCCGTCGCTATGCCGGGCGAGCTGCCGCCCGACACCGTACCCACCGCTGTGGAAGCCGCACAGGCCTGCCCGGTGAGTGCCATCACCATCTCGGAGTAACACCTTCACCTGCCTTCCCAGCATGGGAGGGCATTTTTGTTTTTTCTGCAAAAATCCCCCGCTGGCCCCCATTTTGTGTTATACTATAAATTGAGTTATAATGCAATGGAGGAGACTGACTATGCGTTTACTGGTCATTGACGGCAACAGCATTGCCAACCGTGCCTTTTACGGCATCAAGCTGCTGACCACCAAGGACGGCCGCTATACCAATGCCATCTTCGGCTTTTTGAATATTATGAATTCCCTGCTCCGGGAGTGTGAGCCCGACGAGGTGGCCGTGGCCTTCGATCTGAAGCACCCCACCTTCCGCCACGAAATGTACGACGGCTACAAGGGCACCCGCCACGCCATGCCGGACGAGCTGGCCCAGCAGATGCCCATCCTGAAAGAACTGCTCACCGACCTGGGCTACCGCCAGGTATCGGCAAAGGGCTGGGAGGCCGACGACATTCTGGGCACGCTGGCCGCTGCCTGCGAGGCCCGCAGGGACGACTGCTTTCTGGCCACGGGAGACCGCGACAGCCTGCAGCTGGTGAGCGAGACCACCACCGTGCTGCTGGCCACCAGCGCCATGGGCCGCAGCAAAACGGAGACCATGGATCTGGATGCCATCCACGAAAAGTACGGCATCGAGCCCAAGCAGCTCATCGAGGTGAAGAGCCTGATGGGCGACACCTCTGACAACATTCCGGGTGTGAAGGGCATCGGCGAAAAGACCGCCATGACCCTGGTCAAGAACTTCGGCACCCTGGACAGCGTGTACGACCATCTGGACAGCCCGATCATTAAGCCCCGTCAGCGGGAAAACCTGCTGGCCTGCCGGGAGGATGCCTACCTCAGCCACACGCTGGGCACCATCCGCACCGATGCCCCCATCGACACAGCGGAAGGGGCCTACAAGGTGACCGAGGGCAACAAGCCCGCCGCTGTCCGTCTGATGCAGGAGCTGGAGATCCAGACCCTCATCACCCGGTTCGGGCTGGACGGCATCGTTCCGGAACAGGACCCCGATACCCTGCCGGAGGTGGACGCAGCCATTGCGTCCCTGCCCGCAGAACCCTCCGGCCACTATCTGGTGGCCGCACGCCCCGCCGTTCTGGGCAAAAAGAGCGCGATCGTGCAGCCGGAGGCCTGGTACGCCGTGCAGGACACCACCGTGTATCCCCTCTCCGAGGAGGGGCTGGTCTCCCTGCTGGACGACCCCAAGGTGACGCTGGATGTATTCGATTCCGCTCCCCTCTACGCCAGAGCCATGGCCGCAGGCAGCTGGGGCAGCAGCATCGTCTGGGACGGCAAGCTGGCCGCCTACCTGCTGGACGCTTCCGCTTCCCACTATCTGCTCACCACCCTTGCCACCAGCTACCATGCAAGGTCAGCGTTCTCCTGTGAGGAGTACCCCGATGCCGGTTTCCTGGCAGACCTGTTCGCCAAAATGAAGGCGGAGATCACCGAAAACGGCGAGGACGATCTCTACAACAACATTGAGTTCCCGCTGGCACAGGTGCTGGCCGATATGACCCGCACCGGCATCCTTGTAGACCGTGAGGGCATCGAGGCCTTCGGTGTGCAGCTGCGGCAGGAGCTGGATCAGGTGCTGACCCGCATCGAGATGGAGGCAGGCACCTCCGATTTCAACCCCAACAGCCCCAAACAGCTGGGCACCCTGCTCTTTGATACCATGGGCCTGCCCCACGGCAAAAAGACAAAGAACGGCTGGTCCACCGATGCCGAGACACTGGAAAAGCTGCGGGACATCCCGCTGGTGGAGGACATTCTCCAGTACCGTGCCTGCCAGAAGCTGAACTCCACCTATGTGGAGGGTCTGCTCAAGGTCATTGGCGAGGATGGCCGCATCCACACCCGTTTCAACCAGACCGAAGCCCGCACCGGGCGGCTCTCCTCTGATAATCCCAACCTGCAGAACATCCCCATCCGCACCGAGATGGGCAGCAAGCTCCGCGCCTACTTTGTGGCAAAGCCCGGCTGCGTGCTGGTGGATGCCGATTACAGCCAGATCGAACTGCGCATCCTGGCCCATGTCACCGGCGACGCACACATGCAGGAGGCGTTCCTCTCCGGTGCCGACATCCACCGCAGCACCGCAGCCAAGATCTACAACATCCGGCCTGAGGATGTCACGCCCCGCCTGCGCTCCAGCGCCAAGGCCATCAACTTTGGCATCATGTACGGCAAGGGCGCTTACAGCCTTTCCAAGGACATCGGCGTGAGCGTCAAGGAAGCAGAGGCCTTCCTGCAGACCTATCTGGCCACCTTCCCAAATATCGACGGTTATATGGAAAAGACCATTGCGGATGCCCGCCAGTGCGGCTACGTTTCCACCCTGTTCGGCCGCCGCCGCGCCCTGCCGGAGCTGAACAGCAACAACCACAACATCCGGGCCAGCGGCGAGCGGATGGCCCGCAACACCCCCATTCAGGGCACGGCCGCTGATGTTATCAAGCTGGCCATGGTGCGTGTCTGGCGGCGACTGCGGGACGAAAAGATGGAAAGCCGCCTGATCCTGACGGTCCACGATGAACTGATCGTGGAAGCCCCGGAAGCAGAGGCCGAAAAGGCCGCGCAGATCCTGCGGGAGGAAATGGAAGGCTGCGTGCACTACGCGGTGCCCCTGAGCACCGATGTGCATACTGGCAAAAACTGGCTGGAGGCCCACTGAACTATGATTGTTTTAGGAATTGAATCCACCTGCGACGAGACCGCCGCATCCCTTGTGGAGGATGGCCGCCGCCTGCTGAGCAACGTCATCTCCACCAGCGTCAAGGAGCAGGCTCTTTATGGCGGCGTGGTCCCTGAGATCGCCAGCCGCCGCCACTGCGAGTTCATCAGCGCCACGGTCAAAAAGGCTCTGCTGGACGCAGGCAAGACCATGGACGATGTGGACGCGGTGGCTGTCACCTTTGCGCCGGGCCTGATCGGCGCGGTGCTGGTGGGTGTGAACTTTGCCAAGGGGCTGGCCTATTCTGCCAACAAGCCGCTGGTTCCGGTGCATCACCTGCGGGGCCACATTGCGGCCCTCTACCTGACCCATCCGGAGCTCAAGCCGCCCTTCCTCTGTCTGGTGGCATCCGGCGGCCACAGTCATATCGTGGAGGTGCAGGACTACACCCACTACCACATTCTGGGCCACACCGTGGACGATGCCGCCGGTGAAGCCTTTGACAAGGTCGCCCGCACCCTGGGTCTGCCCTATCCCGGCGGCCCCAGCGTGGCAAATGCTGCCAAAACAGGCGACCCCAAGGCCTACCGCCTGCCGGTGCCCCATGTGGACGGCAAGTACAACGTCAGCTTCTCCGGCCTGAAAACCGCTGTGCTGAACGAGGTGAACAAGGCCCAGATGAAGAACGAGGAGATCAACGTGCCTGATCTGGCGGCAAGCTTTCAGGAACGCATTGCGGGTATTCTGGCCGAAAAGCTGCTGCTGGCTGCTGCCGACACCGGGGCCAAGCAGGTCTGTCTGGCGGGCGGCGTGGGATGGCACTGGGGCCGTTCTTGCGGGGGGGGGGCGTGGCCGCCAATGGCCGCCTGCGCCAGCTGGTGAACGATGGTGCCCAGAAGCTGGGGGCCAAGGTCTACCTGCCGGAGCTGAAATTCTGCGGCGACAACGGCGCAATGATCGCGGCGCAGGGCTACTACCAGTACATGGCGGGCCACACGGCAGGCCTTGATCTGAACGGTCTGCCCACCCTGCCCATCGACTACGAATAAACGAAGCAAAACCAAAGCTCCCGGAGCGGTGCGGCATTCAGTGCCATCGTTCCGGGAGCTTTTTGCCCTGCTGCGGGCACACAACCAAAAAGGCACCCTCGCCTTTCAGCGAGAGTGCCTTTTGTTTCAAGAATAAGAATTCAAGAAAGAACGTTCAGAAGGGATCAAATTACTTGATCTCGACCTTAGCGCCAGCCTCTTCCAGCTTCTTCTTGATGTCCTCAGCCTCAGCCTTGGAAGCCTTCTCCTTGACAGCCTTGGGAGCGCCGTCAACGATAGCCTTTGCTTCCTTCAGGCCCAGACCGGTGATCTCCTTGACCAGCTTGATGACCTGCATCTTGGTAGCGCCAGCCTCAGCCAGGATAACGTCGAACTCGGTCTTCTCTTCCTCAGCGGCAGCAGCAGCGCCAGCAGCAGCGGGAGCAGCAGCAGCAACAGCAGAAACGCCGAACTCCTCGCAGTAAGCATCGATCAGCTCTTTCAGCTCCAGAACGGTCAGGCCCTTAACGGACTCGATGATGGCAGTAATCTTCTCAGAAGCCATGGTAATAACCCTCCAATATCAATGGTTTTTGTTTGTTTCAGTTTTGTGTTAAGCAGCGGTCACGCAGCCATTAGGCAGCGGGCTCCTCCTGCTTGTCGGCGTAGGCCTGCATAGCAACAGCCAGACCGGACAGAGTGCTGGTAAGAGCACCTGCGAACATGGACAGCATACCCTCGCGGTTGGGCAGCTTTGCGATGGCGTTGGTCTCGGCAGCGTCCATGACCTTGCCTTCCATGAAGCCAGCCTTCACGACAAACTTCTTGGACTTATCGCCATCCTGGTACTTGCACAGGATGCGGGCAGCGGACATGGGGTCTTCTTCGTGAGCAAAGGCAACAGCAGTGTCACCCTTGAAGTTCTCAGCCAGGCCCTCCAGGGAGGTACCCTTGACAGCCAGACGCAGCATGGTGTTCTTCACGACCATGTAATCAACGCCTGCCTCACGCAGCTCCTTGCGGAGCTTGGTGTCGTTCTCGACGTTGATACCGCCGTAAGCGACGACGCAGCCGGAAACCGCACTCTCAAACTTTGCCTTCAGATCAGCGACATAAGCCTGCTTTTCAGAAAGAATCTTTGCACTGGGCATTCGGTTTCACCTCATTTCAAAAACTTGTATCGAAAGCCGGAGCAACGAAAAAAGCCTCTTTCCCGCACTGTGTCGAGAAAGAGGCATAAAACAACTTTACGCGCGTTTCTCGGCAGGCGGTTTACACCTTACGCTGGACTCCAGCACCTGCTGTCTCAAAAACAGCATCATTATTTTACCGCAAACGCGCGGTGTTGTCAAGCGCTTTTTTGAATTTTTAAAGATTTTTTCTGTCATCCGTCAGGATGACAGAAAAAACTTCAAAGCTTCAAATTAGACACCGTACTTCAGGGTGTTCAGACGGATGCCAGGGCCCATGGTGGTGGCGATGGTAGCGCTCTTGAAGTAGGTACCCTTTGCAGCAGCGGGCTTTGCCTTTGCAATAGCGCTCATCACGGTATCCAGGTTGGTGTACAGCTTCTCAGCGCCAAAGGATGCCTTGCCCACGGGAACGTGGATGATGTTCTGCTTGTCCAGACGGTACTCGATCTTACCAGCCTTAGCCTCGGTAACAGCCTTGCCTAGGTCGGGAGCAACGGTACCAGCCTTGGGGTTGGGCATCAGGCCGCGGGGGCCCAGAACCTTACCAAGACGGCCAACGCGGCCCATCATGTCGGGGGTGGTGACAACAACGTCGAAGTCCATGAAACCGCCGGCGATGCGTGCGATCAGCTCGTCATCACCCACGATGTCAGCGCCGGCTGCCTCAGCAGCAGCGGCAGCAGCGCCCTTAGCAATGGCGCAGACGCGGACGGTCTTGCCGGTACCGTTGGGCAGAACAACAGCGCCGCGGACCTGCTGGTCAGCGTGGCGGCCGTCAACGCCCAGGCGGACGTGCAGCTCAACGGTCTCGTCGAACTTGGCGGAAGCGGTCTTGCAAGCCAGCTCCAGAGCCTCGTTCATATCATACAGCTTAGAAAAATCGACCTGCTTAGCAGCATCGACATAGTGCTTGCCATGTTTCATTGTATATCCTCCTATGTGGTCATACGGGCAGTGTTATGCCCTCCCACTGTTTGTGTCTCAGCCCTCGACGGTAACGCCCATGGAGCGGCAGGTGCCACGGACCATGCTGCATGCAGCTTCCAGAGAAGCAGCGTTCAGGTCGGGCATCTTGGTCTTGGCGATCTCTTCCACCTGAGCGGCGGTCAGAGTAGCAACCTTTTCCTTGTTGGGCTTGCCGGAAGCGGTGTTGATGCCAGCAGCCTTCTTGATCAGAACGGCAGCCGGAGGAGTCTTGGTAATGAAGCTGAAGGAGCGGTCAGCGTAAACAGTGATGACGACGGGGATAACATAACCCATCTGGTTCTTGGTACGCTCGTTGAACTCCTTGGTGAAGGCCATGATGTTAACGCCCTTCTGACCCAGAGCAGGGCCAACAGGGGGAGCCGGAGTCGCCTTGCCGGCCTCGATCTGCAGCTTAATGTAGCCAGTAACTTTCTGTGCCATAGTAAATGCACCTCCAAAAATCTGTGGTGAGTTGCGGCGTGGTCTCCCCACGCCTCCCACGAGCGCGCACACGATGCACACGCTCTATAAGAACCGCACTGCGGTCTTACCTTGGTAAACGGATGCCGGTTGGTTACGGCAGCTCGACCTGCGCGATATCCACTTCTGCGGGTGTCTCGCGGCCAAACATGTTGACCTTGAGCTTGACTTTGAAGCTCTCGGTATCAATGCCCTCCACAAGGCCCATAAAGCCTTCCAGCGGGCCGGCGGTGATCTGCACGGTATCGCCGACATTGAAATCGACGGTCAGCGGAGCCGCCTTTTCAACGCCCATCTTCTCCACTTCCTCAGCAGAGAGGGGAACGGGCTTGGATGCGGGACCGACGAAACCGGTGCAGCCGCGCGTGTTGCGCACCACATACCAGGTATCGTCGTTCATGACCATCTTGACCAGAACGTAGCCGGGGAACAGCTTATGCTCCACCATACGCTCCTTGCCGTCCTTGATCTCAGGCACCATCTCGGTAGGAACCTTGATATCACAGATCAGGTCCTGCAGATGGCGGTTTTCCACCATGGTCTGTAGGTCGTTCGCAACCTTGTTCTCGTAACCGGAATAGGTGTGGACTACATACCAAAGGGCCTCATTGGTCTGTTCTTCCATTTTGGTTAAGCCTCCGTTTCAAGATGAATCATGCGCCGATGATCAGGCCCAGGATGCCGCCGAAAATGGCATCCAGCGCGATCATCACGACGGCTGCGATCGCCACGGTCACGAGCACGACGATGGTGTTGGTCTTAACGTCCGCCTTAGACGGCCACACGACCTTCTTCAGTTCGCTCTTCGTGTCGCGGAAGAACTTGGCAATGTTTGCGCCGAAGCCCTTCATTCTGGCTACAAAGCCCGGCTTTTTCTCGGTTTTGTCTGCCATGATGCGTCCGCCTTTCTTACTTCGTCTCGCGGTGAACCGTGTGCTTCTTGCAGAAACGGCAGTACTTCTTCATCTCAAGACGATCGGGGTTGTTCTTCTTGTTCTTCGTGGTGTTGTAGTTGCGCTGCTTGCACTCGGTGCAGGCCAGAGTGATTTTAACGGTCATTTGTTGACACCTCCATTATAACGGTTGTTTTGAACCTCCCTCGGCTTGCGGTGCACGCCCTAAAAACAGGGCGCACTTAATAACCCCGCAAAAGAGGTGATATCATTGTATCACGCGTTTTGCCATCCGTCAAGCGGATTTTTTGCGTTTTTTGAGACTTTTTTGAATTTTTTCTCTCCCGCCTGTTTTGGCCTACGCCTTGAATCCGCCGCATAGATATAGTATAATAAAGTGTCTATAACTGCTTATAGAAAATCCGGCCCCGGGCAAAGCGCCCCTTCCGGCCATAAGATCAGGAGAGATCATGATGCAATCTGAAGATAAACTCTGTGTCGTCGTGCTGTTTGGCGGCATGTCCAGCGAGCACGAGGTCAGCCGCGTGTCCGCCGGTACCTTTGTGGACAACCTGGACCGCGCCCGCTACGAGGTGCTGACCGTGGGCATCACCCGGGAGGGCCGCTGGCTGTGCACCGAGGCCACCAGCGCCCAGATGGCCGACGGCAGCTGGGAAGAGCTGCCCGGCAACATGCCCTGCGTCATCAGCCCCGACCGCGCCGACCACGGCATGATCCTGTTCACCCCGTCCGGTCAGGTGGAAAAGCTGCACGTGGATGTGGTCATCCCCGCGCTCCACGGCCTGTGGGGCGAGGACGGCACCGTGCAGGGCCTGCTGGAGCTGGCCGGCATCCCCTATGTGGGCTGCGGCGTGCTGGCAAGCGCTGTCTGCATGGACAAGGCCGTGGCCAACGCCCTGTTTGATGCCGCCGGCATCCCCCACACCAAGTGGCTGAGCGCCTGCCGCTGGGAGATCGAGAGCGACCTGGACGGCGTGTGTGACGGTGCCATTGCCAAGCTGGGCTGGCCCATCTTCGTCAAGCCTGCCAACGCCGGTTCCAGCGTGGGCATCACCAAGGCCCACGACCGGGATGAGCTCAAGCAGGCCATTGCACTGGCCCTTGAAAACGACCACAAGGTGGTGTTCGAGGCCTTTGTGGACGGCCACGAGGTCGAGTGCGCCGTCATCGGCTCTGACCCTGCCGTGGCCACCCGCCCGGGTGAGATCCTGGCCGGTGCCGAGTTTTACACCTATGACGACAAGTACAAGAACGGGGTCAGCCAGGTGGTCATCCCGGCCAGACTCAGCGAGGAAAAGCTGGACGAGGTCAAGACCTACGCCGCCATGGCCTACACCGCCCTGAACTGCGAGGGCCTGGCCCGCTGCGATTTCTTTGTGGAGCACGGCACCAACCGGGTGATGATCAACGAGATCAATACCTTCCCCGGCTTCACCCCCATCAGCATGTACCCCAAGCTCATGGAGCACGAGGGCACCCCCGTGCCCGCCCTGATCGATCACCTGATCGAACTTGCGCTGGAAAGGACGGAAAAGCAGCATGGATAACCGCCCCATCGGCGTATTTGACAGCGGCCTGGGCGGCCTGACCGGCGTGCGGGAGCTGCGCAGGCGGCTGCCCCACGAGAACATCGTCTACTTTGGCGACACCGGCCGGGTGCCCTACGGCAGCCGCAGCCCGGAGACCATCCTGCAATATGCCCGGCAGGACATCGCGTTCCTGCTCTCCAAGGATGTCAAGTGCATCATGGCGGCCTGCGGCACGGTGTCCAGCACCTACCCCGCCGCTGAGGCAGAAAAGCTCCCGGTGCCCTATCTGGGCGTGGTGGATGCCGCCGCCCGGGAGGCCGCCTTTTCCACCCGGAACCGGCGCATCGGTGTCATCGGCACTGCGGCCACCATCCGTTCCCGCAGCTATGAGACGCTCCTGCGCAGGCTGGTGCCCGGTGTGGAGATCACCGCCCGTCCCTGCCCGCTCTTTGTGCCTCTGGTGGAAGCGGGCTATGTGGATCACAGCGCCCCGGACAAGCAGGAGATCACCAAGCTGGTCATTGCCCAGTACCTGACGGAGATCCGGGATGCCGGAGTGGACACCCTGATCCTGGGCTGCACCCACTATCCCCTGATCAAGACCATGATCGGTGAGTTCATGGGACGGAACGTGGTGCTGGTAGACCCGGCCAAGACTGCCGCCCACCATCTGGAGCGCATCCTGAGCGAACGGGGGCTCAAAGCCGACCACCCCGCCGGGCAGGCCCATTTCTATGTCAGTGACGCACCGGACGGGTTCGTGCAGACAGCCGACCTGTTCCTGGGCGAGTACAAGGGCGGCGAGGTGGAGCAGATCGCCATTGACAAATATTAAAGTGAAGGAACACAAAACTGTGAGCACTGCACACAACGAAGATTACCGCATCCTGATTCGAAGCGTCTCGGAGCAGTTCGAGCACACGGAGCCCCTCCCCGCCGAGGAGACAGACAAGATCGAGCTGATGACCTATGGCAGCTTCCTGAAAAAAGCCGGTTCCTATTATATTAGCTATAAGGAGACGGAGACCATTGGCTTTGCAGGCTGCACCACCACCATCAAGATCGCCGAGGACGGCAGCCGGGTGGCCCTGCTCCGCTTTGGCAAGGTCAACACCCAGCTGGTCATCCAGCGGGATTACCGGAACATCTGCTACTACGAGACCGAGGTCGGCCCCATTACGCTGGGCGTGACCGGCGACGGCATCGCGTGCGACCTCTCGGAGCCTGCGGGCGGCACGGCAAAGTTCAGCTATCTGCTGGATGCCGATGACCCCACGGCCCTCATCAATCGGACAACGCTTGAGATCCAGGTCGAGCACATCAACTGAACATCCTCACCCTCTCCGTCATCGCTTGCGCGATGCCACCTCCCCCAAAGTGGGAGGTCTTGACAGAAATTATAGAGTTTGTGGTTTTGTCAAAAGCTCGCCCTTTGGGAGAGCTGGACGCGAAGCGGCCTGAGAGGGTGAGCCCGTGAAAGGATAAAAATTATGACAGACTTTGAAAAGACCTATCAGAACTACAACCCCCGGGCAGCGGCGCTGGCCGAGGCCCGCGCTCTGCTGACTGAGGCTGCCAAGGCCGCCATGGCTGACGGCACTCTGGCCGAGGCCGAGCTGCCCGCTTTTATTGTGGAGATCCCTGCCGACACCAAAAACGGCGACATCGCTTCCAATCTGGCCATGGCCGGTGCCCGCACCTGGCGCAAGGCCCCCAAGATGATCGCCGATGCCCTTCTGGCCCACCTGCCGTCCATCGAGCACAGCGTGTTTGCCAAGGTGGAAGTGGCCGGCCCCGGCTTCATCAACCTGTTCCTCGCCCCCTCCTTCTGGGCCAGCGTGGTGCTGGGTGCCTGCTCCAACAAGGAGTACGGCCGCACCGACCACGGCAAGGGTGCCAAGTACAATGTGGAGTTCGTTTCTGCCAACCCCACCGGCCCCATGCACATGGGCAACGCCCGCGGCGGCGCTCTGGGCGATTGCCTGGCCGCTGTGCTGGACTGGTCCGGCTATGATGTGACCCGCGAGTTCTACATCAACGATGCCGGCAACCAGATCCAGAAATTCGGCAAGAGCCTGGCCGTCCGCTACCTGCAGCAGTTCTGCGGCGAGGAAACCTATCCCCTGCCCGCTGAGTGCTATCAGGGCGGCGACATCAAGGTACTGGCCGGTGAGTTTGCCGAGATCAACGGCGACAAGTACGTTGCAGCCTGCTCTGGGCTGGACGAAGAGGCCCTCTTTGCCAGCGAAGCCTTTGAGACCCTGAAGAACGCCCTGGTGGATTACGCCCTGCCCAAGAACATTGCTGCCCTCAAGCGCGACCTGGGCAAGTACCGCATCGATTACGATGTCTGGTTCCACGAGAGCACTCTGCACGAATCCGGCGCTGTCCTGGATGTTGTGAACAAGCTGCTGGAGCTGGGTGCCTGCTACAAGGCCGAGGATGGTGCCATCATGTACCGCAGCGCCCAGTATGCTGCCAAGTACGGCACCGTGAACAAGAAAAAGACCGAAGACGGCACCGAGGAGGAAGCCAAGGACGAAGTCCTCGTCCGTGCAAACGGCATCCCCACCTACTTCGCCGCCGACATTGCCTACCACTACAACAAGCTGGCCACCCGCGGCTTTGCCAAGGCCATTGATGTCTGGGGTGCCGACCACCACGGCCACGTTGCCCGCATGAAGGGTGCCATGGATGCCATCGGCCTGAACGGCAACGATCTGGATGTTGTACTGATGCAGATGGTCAACCTGATGCGTGACGGTCAGCCTGTCCGGATGTCCAAGCGCACCGGCAACGCCATCACCCTGACCGACCTGCTGGAGGAGGTGCCCATCGACAGCGCACGCTTCCTGTTCAACATGCACGACGCAGGCAGCGGCATCGACTTTGACCTGGATCAGGCCGTCAAGACCGACAACGACAACCCCGTGTACTATGTCCAGTACGCACACGCCCGCATCTGCTCTATCCTCAAGAAGATGGAGAGCGAGGGCGTAGCCTTTGCCGGTGCCGAGCAGGTGGATGCCACCCTGCTGACCGACCCCAGCGAGATGGACCTGATCCGGATGCTGGCCGCCTTCCCGCAGGAGATCGTTATGGCTGCCGAGAAGTACGACCCCAGCCGCATCAACCGCTTTGTCATTGATCTGGCAAGCGCCTTCCACCGCTTCTACGGCAACTGCCGCATCCAGGGTGCAGATCCCGCCGTGCAGCAGGCCCGCCTGGCCCTGTGCATCGGTGTGAAGAACGTTATCTTCAATGTGCTGACCATGTTCAAGATCAATGTCCCCGAAAAAATGTAAAAGAGAATAAGAAGGGGCTGTTGCAAAACAGTGCCAATAAAAAGATGAGATAGACTTCCCCGAAAGGGGGTGCCTATCTCATTTTTTTATTGTATGCTGAGTCTTCAATGAACCTGCTGCAACAGGCTCCAGGAAAGCTCTGCACGTACCAATCACTCCCCCAAAGCCCGTGAATCCCTGATTGGGAAGTGCGCAAAAGCCCATATATATCACAGGACTCGGTTCTTTTTGTATCTTCCGTATAAAAAAACTCTCTGTTTTTGTGTTCTCTCACAAAGCATGTCCCATTATATTGACTTTATATTTTCATCTACTGTAAAATATTTTGTATAAAGCGTCATATTCATTCGCATTATGACGCACATCGGACAAGTCTTTTACGAAATGCAAATGCAAAGGAGGATTTTCTTATGAAAAAGCGTCTACTCAGCTTATTTCTGACATTCAGTATGCTGCTGACCTTTTTCCCTGTGGGCACTGTCACTGTTTTTGCAAGCGATTCCCCTATGGCATATACAGATGGTTCTTATCAGTTTATCCTCAATGCTGACAATACTGCAACAATAACCAAATATACGGGCAATGAACATAGGATCACGATCCCTGCTCAGGTAACACATGGTGCTTACATATATCCTGTATCAAAAATCGGAGACCGGGTATTCTACAATTACAAGTACGTCCTGACAAGTGTCCAGATCCCCGACACTGTAACAGAAATTGGCAGCAATGCTTTTTATAATTGCACCTCACTGAAAAGCGTTACTATTCAGGACAATAAACCATCCTGCGTGAAAAAGATTGGCCGCCAGGCCTTTATGTTTTGCAGTGAATTGACAGATATTCCCATTCTTGATTCTGTAACAGAGATTGGCTCTGAGGCTTTTCATCATTGCGAAGAATTAGATACTGTCACCATTCCAGAGGGTGTAACATCCGTTGCAGACGGCATATTCCGTTATTGTTACAGCTTGCACACCGTTACTCTTCCAGACAGCGTAACTGCCATTGAAGCGCGGGCTTTTACCGGAACTGCATTGACTCAAATTCATATTCCTGCCAATGTGACACGGATCGGAACTGATGCATTTTCCGAATGTTTCGCTCTCTCAGCAATCACATCAGACAGCGAAAGCTATCCGGCAATAGACAATGTGTTGTACGAAAAAGCAGCAAATGGCGATTACGCCTTAATTCGTTATCCTTCTCGAAGAGAGGATCCTGCTTTCAAAATACCCAATGGTGTGGCAAGAATTGAAACTCATGCTTTTGACTGTTGTTCGTATCTGGCCTCTGTGAAGATGCCAGACTCCGTGGTCTCTATTGGAACCGGTGCCTTTATGAATTGTCAAAAGCTACAAGACATTGAATTTTCATGCAGGATAACGGAACTTCCGGAATCAGTTTTTGCAGGTTGTATCAGTTTAAAGAGCATCGATATCCCGGAGGGTATCACACAGATCCTCGATGATGCTTTTGCTGGCTGCGAGCAGCTCGAACGGATCGCGATTCCCAGCAGTGTAACAAAAATTTCCGAGTATGCATTTTCCAATTGCACAGCATTGAATAACATAGAGTATTCAGGCTCTCGTTCTCAATGGAACGCTATTTTCACGGATTCTGGCCTACAAAATGTCCATGTAGCACCTGGTTCTATTGATGTTACGGTAACCAGCGACATCCGTACCGTTACCGCCAAAGTTGATGGCAGCAGCGTTCCCATCAACGATGGCAAATTCATTGTCACGATTGGTAAAACAGTGGAATTGACCGTCAGCGATCCTCAATACAGAGATCGTTATACCTGGGCAGGGGGTAGCGGCACTGTGAGTGCAGACAATACCACCTATACTTTTGTTGCAGGTCAGGATGATACAGCCGTAACTCTGGCCACTGTCGAACACACAAATTATGACACCGGTGATTTCACCATCAGCGGTCTAGCGGACTATTCCTATGGAGACAATATCGATATCAGGATCGAGCCCAAGGATACACGCATCACAGATTACATTGTAAGATATGTCAGGAACGCAGGCACCTCAAACGAAGAAGAATTCAATGAGCTTCCAAAAGATGCCGGAACATACACCCTGCGAATCATTCAGGGTGATACCGTCCGAATCGACATTCCGGAAAAGATCACGATTCACCCCGTCACCATCACCAATGATACTTTCCAGAACGAACTCGCTGTCACCCTTCCAGCGGATGCTGTGGAAGAAGAAGGCAATGATCATACGGCCACAGTGACTGTCCGAGCGGACAGCAGGCTGAATGCTCTTTTGCAATCTGACGAGATCAAACTTGAGCTTGTCTATCTCAACGATATGGGAGAAGAAGTCGTTGCCCCCACAAAAGCAGGCAGGTATACCGTAAAGGTAAAGATCCATTCCAATAGTCCCAATCTGCTCTCTGCCATCGTGGACGAAGGCACGTTTGAAATTCGTCAAAAAGCCGTTTCCCTTCCTCCCACTGCAGATCTTTATCCCCTGACCATTAAGAATGCTGCCGTTCTCATTGAGCATGATGGCGAAGAGATTCATGCTGAGAGAAACGAGATTGGTGATCTGGTTGCAAAGGTGCCTGAAAACGCCAGTGTAACTGTCACCTACATCAGCCAGAGCGATGCCATTGCGTTCGATCAATGGTTGGTCAGCGGTTTGGACGATTCGATCGATGTCAAGCAAAATCCATTGCGCTTTCAAATGCCCGCAGGTGAAAAGGGTGTAACAATGGAAGCCATGACAAAAGATGCTTCCATCGAAGATGGTGGTTCTGGCATTCTGGGCACCGTTATGGTCATTGGTGCTGCCGCCGTGCTGACATGGCAGGGCTGCCGAATCGGCACGGAGCTTTATCTGAAGCGTATTCTCCCCGATGGCGCGGCGATCCCCGCCAATGCCACCGAACTTGCCGAACTGGTGTGGAATGATGCCGGCAAGCCTGTTCCCGCTGCTACGTTGGACACGGATGCCACTGACGCACAGAAGGCTCTCACCTGGGCCTCTGAGAACCAGCTGCTTCCTTCCAATAAAACTGCAGATGCTTCTGTAAGTTACTGGGAAGTGATTCAGATCTGGCGCAAGGCGCAGGCACTCAAGAGCTAATCCCTGGCAGACAGAAAGCCCCCTGACAATTACACTGTCAAGGGGGCTTCCTGCTGTGTTTATTGGTGAACCCAATAGAGTGTTCACGATCTTCTTCGTCTTTTTATGATGTACCCCACCGGCCTGAAAGTCATGGGCACCTTCTCTTTTTACCGCTTCGCGTGGCGCTCGCCCATGGGAATGACATCACAAAAGACGCACCGGCTCTTGGTGGAAAGGGCCACATCCTTGTGGTAGCAGCCAAAGAACCACTTTTCGTAGGTCAGCTTCAGCAGGACCTTATCAAGAAACAGGTGCAGGCGGTTGGATTCGCCCACCGCGAGGGAAGTAAAATCAAGGAATCTGCTTGGGGCATCGTGGGTCAGCACATAATCTACCTGCCAGCCGTTTGCTTCGAGATTGGCCTCACAGGCGGCGTATTCCTCATCGCTGGGCATCTCCTGCGGCCACCAGTTGTATCCGGCCTCCCGCTCTTCCTTGTCGGGGCTCTCGGTGCCGCCAAAACAGAGATATTTCTTTCCCTCCAGCTCCAGCACGCTGCCACGGCAGACATGGTACACATTGCCGCCCAAAGCCTGGACCCTGCCGCCAAACCGCTCCTCGACGGGGTACTGGGCCAGCAGGTCGTAATTCTCGTGGGCACCATCAAGGAAAAGCAGGGTATAGGGGCGCTTGCGCAGCCAGTCGAGCTTTTTCTGTTCCTCCTTGCTGCCATCCCACACAAAGCCGAAATCGCCCAGCACCACCACAATGTCCCGTTTGCCCAGCCAGCGGAGCCTGCCGTGCTTGAAGCGGTCAAGCTCGCCGTGGGTGTCGCCTGTCAGATATACCATAGTCCCCTCCTGCCGCTTTGTGAAACCGTGGCAAAACCCTTGTCTCTGCGCGGCAAACCTGTTATTATTAAAGGAGCGAATCTTTGTTCGCCATTCTTTGTCATTTCCGGGCGCAGCGCCCGTATTTTATATATTATCGCTTTTTGAAGGAATTGTCCACATGAAACGTATTTTTGCACTGCTTTTATCCCTTGCCGTCCTGTTCAGCTGCCTTGCCGTGACGGCCGGAGCCATGTTCGACCCCAGCACGGTCTACGATGTCAAGGCCCAGAGCGCCTATATCGTGAACACCGACACCAACATCATCGTCTATGAAAAAGACAGCGAGAAGCAGGTGTCCGCCGGGGGCCTGACGAAATATATGACCATTGCGCTGGTGCTGACCAACTATGCCGACCAGCTGGACAGCACGTTCACGATGCCCTTTGCCATCTCGGACTATGTCCACAGCACCGACAATGCCGACATGCGCTCGGGCGAGACCTTTACCTACCGGGAAGCCCTTTACGCCATGGTGACGCGTAACGCCAATGAGGCCGCCATGGGTCTGGCCTACGAGCTCTCGGGCGGCGACCTGGCGGGCTGGGTGAGCCAGATGAATACCCTCTCCCAGCGCATTGGTACCACCAACAGCACCTGGACAGATGCCTGCGGGCTGGACAGCGGCAATACCACCACCGCCGTGGACATGTACCTGATTCTGCGCTACCTGATGAGCTTTGATGCCTTCAAGGAGATCTCCGCTGCCCCCACCTTCACGATGCCGGCCAAGGAAAAGCACGCCAAGAGCTTTGTGCTGCTGAGCCAGAACGTGGCCCTGAACAAGACCAGCGGCGGCAGGTTCTACCGCAGCGCCATGCAGGGCGGCATGTGCGACGTGATGGCCTACAAGAACGACAGCGGCGATCAGAGCTATGTCTCGTGGGCCAACAAGGACGGGGCCACCTACATCTTCTGTATCATGCAAAGCCCCGACACCTGCGATGATTACGGCTATTCCAACCGCCGCCCGGCGCTGTACGAGACCACCAAGCTCATCGACTGGGTGTTCGAGAGCTTTTCCATCCAGGCCGCGCTGGACACCGACCAGGCGCTGGCGGAGATCCCGGTCAAATACTCCTCCGATACCGACACCCTGCAGCTCTACCCCGCCGACAGCATGATGACCCTGCTGCCCTCCACGGGGGATGGCTCGGTGACGCAGAAATATTTCCACCTGCCCGATTACGCCACGGCCCCCATCCAGCAGGGCGACGTGGTGGGCACTGTGGAGCTCAAGCTGGCAGGCGAGACCATCGGCGTGGTGAACCTCATTGCCGGGCAGGATGTCCACCAGAACGCATTGCTTTTCACGGTCTCCAAGGTACAGGCCTTCTTCCACAGCCTGTATCTCAAGGTGGTCATCGTCCTCTCCCTGCTCACTCTGGCGGTCTACGGTCTGTGGGTGTTCATCAACCTGTGGAACGGGCGCAGACCGAACCGAAAGATCCATAGAAGATAAACCCCACCGTCATCCCTACGGGATGCCACCGCCCCTGGTAGGGGCGGCCTTGGCAAAACTGGACAGCTTTACGCCATGCCAAGGGCCCCACTATTAGGGGGGCTGTCACGCGAAGCGTGACTGAGGGGTTTCGCCACCGATTGCAAAGAAGCTCCACCTTCACGGCGGAGCTTCTTTCTATTTCTTAGTCGATCGTCGTTTTTGTTCTGCCAATGCCGATCACAGCTGTTGTGATCTTTTTCCAGCTGTTGCAGCCGCACACGCCGTCCACCGTCAGGCTGGTGCGGCGCTGGTAGCCTCTCAGGGCTTCCTCGGTGCGGGTGCCGAACAGGCCGTCGATGCGGCTGCCAGTCTGATAGCCCAGTGTGGAAAGCGCGTCCTGCAGGATCATCACATAGCAGCCCCGGCTCCCCCGCCGCAGGGTGGGGTATCCGGCTGTGGTGCCGCTGCAGGCCGGGGTGCCGTAGCGGCGGTCAAAGTGCACCCAGGTGGGGGTCTGGCTCAGGGGCTCCACATAGCCCCAGGCTCCGGTGGACCGGGCGGCCCTATAGATGGCCGTGCGCTGGCTCTGGGTCAGGCGCTGGCCCACATCAAAGGCCACGCCGGCGTAATGCTGGCTGCGGGTGCCGTGGCCACCCTCCCAGATGCGGCGGAAGGCATACCCCACCGGGATGCCTTTGCCGTACTTGCGGCGGGTCAGGTTCCAGGCCTCCATGGCGGCGATGGTCGTCCAGAGCACCGGGCTCCCCGATTTGCCCCGGAACTCCCGCAGTGTCAGGGTGCGCTCGGTGCTGTAAGGCATCGGGTCGTTTTCGTTCAGGCTGTTGTAGGTGTACACCTTGTTCTCATAGGCATCGTAGATCAGCAGCCGTGCCATCCGTCATCCCTCCTCGCATTCGCAGCTCTGGGCACGGAGCGCGGCCCAGGTCTCCTCGTTCACCGTACCTGTTACCAGTAGGTCCGCCCGCTCCTGTGCCGCCCGGACCCCTTCTGTTTCCTTCGGGCCGAAGCGGAAGTTCTCGGTCACATAGTCCTCGCCGCAGTTCCGCATATAGCGTCCATTGAGCCACTGTTCGATCTGCCCCACATCCGGGCCAACGCTCCCCTCTTTCATGGCGCGGCCCGGGTAAGCATCGGCCTGCCCGGCATCCCGGTCAGGGTTGGGGGAAACGGCGGCCAGCTGCAGGCTCAGGGCCTCCACCGCCGTCCAGGTCTCTGCATCCGCGACTCCGGTCTCGGGCAGATCCAGCAGGGCCTGCGCACTGCGGGTAGCGGCTGCCGTCTCGTCGGTATACCGGTCAGACAGGGGCGGGCTTTCCACACTGTCGAAATAGTAGGCAATGCGCTGCAAAAGGAGGTTGTAGTAGAGCACTGCGTCCCCTGTGGCCCCCACTGCCAGCGGTGTGCCCGGGTAAGGCAGGCGCTTCAGCGTGACCACCGGGCCGGACACCCGCAGGGTGCTTGCTTTGCCGTAGAGCGAATTCCAGGTCGCGCGCCCTACTACACCGTCCACCGTCAGCTTCGCAAAGCGCTGGTAGGCCCGCACGGCGTTCTCGGTCGCCGCACCAAAGCTGCCGTCGATGGAAACAACGGGGATGCTGCTCTCGTAAGCGCTCATCAGGTAAAGGTAGAACTGCAGCTCCCGCACTGCCGTTCCGGTGCTGCCCCGGCGCAGAATGCCCGGATACTCGCCGGGACGCAGGCTGGCTGTGAGCAGCCGGTTGGCGATATCGTTGTAGACCTCATACAGCTTGTTCCAGGTCGTGCGGCCCACCACGCCGTCGCTGGTCAGGCCGAAGTAGCTCTGGAATCTCCGCACTGCCGCCGCCGTGCCTGCGCCGAATTTTCCGTCCACGGTCAGGGTGTTCAGGCTGGGATACACCGTGCGGGCGATCTTGAGCCAGAACTGCACCAGCCGGACGTTCTGCCCGCTGCTGCCCTGCCGCAGGGCTGTGCCCGGGTAGGCGTTGGGCCTGCCGTTGTCGGACTGGATGCTGCGGAACTGATTGTAGAGTTCTGTCCAGGTGGCGCGGCCCACCACGCCGTCCACAGACAGGCCGTATCTTCGCTGGAAGGCCCGGACCGCACTGGCGGTGCCGCTGCCATACACGCCATCCACTGTCACGGAGGGGATGCTGCTCTCGTACTGGGCCAGAGTGTTCAGCCAGAACTGCAGCTGCTCCACAGCGCTGCCGGAAGAGCCGACGCGCAGAACGGTGTCGCCCCAGGTGCCGTCCGAGAGGGTGCCGGCGGCCGTTTCTCCCTCGCTGGTCAGCTCTGCAAGGTCTTTCACCGAGACATAGATATAGCTGATCTTATACCAGGTCTGCCGCCCCACCACGCCGTCAGCGGTCAGGTTGAACTGCTTCTGGAATCTCTTCACGGTCTCGGTCATCCTGCTGCCAAAGATCCCGTCCACGGTCAGCAGGCCAAGGAAGGGGTAATCCTTGGTGATGCGGTTCAGCTGCCGCTGCAGGGTGAACACCGCCGTGCCCCGGTCTCCCTGCCGGAGGGGGGAACCCGGATAGCTTCTGGGGATGGACTGGATGTTGCTGGTGCGGACGATCTCGATATCGCTTCCGTAATAGTACTTGAGGATGCTCAGAGCATTGCGTCCCTGATTTGCCAGCGTGACCGTGCCCCACTGCTTGAGCCCCGGGCAGGTAACGGACTTTCCGTCACAGTATTCGGAGTAGTAGGGATTCACAGTGCCGGTCTTGCGGATGTAGGTGTTGAAGATGTCATCCGTCAGCTTTACCATCACATCGAACACAGTGCGGCCATGGACGTAATACTGGTCGTAGCTGGTGGAATTGGTGATATTGAAGGTGTAGCCCTTGCTGGGATACCACTCGGTGTAAATACGGTTGAGCGCCAGCGAGATCTGGCAGTGGATGTTCGCTTTCAACGCTTCAATGGGCCAAGTGGGGTAGACCTCGCTGGAAGCCACATTGGCGATATAATCCCGGAAGGACACTGTCACGTTCCGGGCCGAGGCAGCGGGCCTGCCCAGATGGACCGTAATATTTTTGGGTACGATGACACGGTCCAGCACCCGGCTGCCGGTGCATGGATTGGTGGGAGCCGGGCCGCTGCCGCCGTTCCCCGCAAACAGAGCGTGGGTGGGGATGATCACAGGCGGGTCGACAATGTCTTTTCCCTCCTCGGTATCCGGGATCATCTCAGGCCGGGCCAGCGTGACCTGCCCGGCAAAGATCTGGATGCCCTGAATGCGGACGGTGCGGTAGCCCGGCTTTCTGGCCGTCAGGCTGCACACGGCATAGGGCAGGGTCGTGGTGTTGTTCTCGTCCAGCGAGAGGGCGCAGGCCGGGGCACAGATGGCCACATCCTCGGCATTGCCCTCGGCATCGGTGATGCGGTGAGCCGTGAAGCCGCTGCCGGTGATCACAACAGTCACTCCCTCCACCGGAGCCGACTGCCGGGGCCGATAGGTCTGGATACGCAGGATGCCATTCATCATATAAAAAAACTCCTTTGCCGATCAGCTGATTCTCTTACAGCTTATTCCGCAAAGGAGCAGAGGGTGCATTTTTCAGTTGATGTAGCAGCGGTCCTGACCCACCAGCCAGTCCTCGCACAGGCGCTCGGCTTCTTCCACGCTGCGGCTCACACAGCGGAACAGCGCCCCGTTCAGCGAACAATAGGAGTAGCGGACTTTGGGCACACCGTTCGCATCCTTAAACTGTTCACAGCGTTCCTGCCCGGGCATCAGATAAAATAGTTCCATTTTCCACGCGCTCTCCTTATTTTTGTCATGTTATGGCATTCTGCGGCACCGCCGCGCAACACCTTGCCTATTGTATCACCATCCGGCGGCAAAGGCTATTCGCCGATTGGACAAAAAGAACCGTGATTCTTCGGCCATGATTGCCATTGACAAGATGTTTTTCGCGTTCCGCTGCGGGCGCAGCGGTCAGCCCCACCCTTACACGACCATGCACCACAGCGGTGTGGTGATGAGGGAGAGCACCGTAGAGACCGCCACGCACTTGCTGGCAAAGGCGGAATCCCCGCCGTACTTTTCCGCCAGAACGGCAGTCACGCCGCCCATGGGCATGGCGGCCAATACCACAGAAACACCGGTCACAAGGCTCTCCGCGCCGCAGAGCCTGCAGCCCAGCAGCACCGCCGCCGGGATGAGCCCCAGCCGGATGAGGCAGTAGAGGAAGCAGTCCTTATCCCAGAGTTTGCCCATCCGGCTGCTGCCGATGATGGCACCGATCAGGATCATGGAAACACCCATGTTGCAATTGCTCAGGCTCTTGACGGTGCGGCCCAAAAAGCCGGGCAGCGGCAGCTGAGAGGCCATCAGCACCATGCCCACCACGACCGCCAGGATGCAGGGGTGGGTGAATGTTTTCCGCAGCACGGCTCTGCGGTCTGCCCGCATCTCCTCTTTGGAAGCGGGCTTTTCGTCCTGCAGAAAGTAGCTCACGCCCACCGACCACATTGCCACGCGCTGGGGGATGAGGTAGATGGAGCTGAGCAGCAGGCCGCTGCTGCCCCAGATGCCGTCCACCAGTGCGCTGCCCAGAAACGCACCGTTGGAGCAGACCGTGCCATACTGGTAAACGCTCCGCTTTGCAAAGGGCAGCCAGTTGTAGCCCAGGGCACAAAGCACCACACAGCCGATCTGCAGCGCCAGCGAGATCACAAGGATCGACGCACTGCTCTTCAGCACATCCCAGCTGAACTCCACCAGAAACGACTGGATGATGTTCGCGGGCAGGATGACATTGATGAGCAGGTCAGTCAGGCACTTGCGTCCCTGCGCATTGATGATGCCCTTTCGGGCCAGAAAAAAGCCAATGAGGGTCAGCAGCGCAAGCTGGCCCTGCAATGTCAGCAGACTTGAAATTTCAGCCATGATTCCTCCTGTGTTTTGCACCAAAAAAGACTTCTTTGTTCAAAGTATAAGAAATCCGGCCGGGAAAAGCAAGGATTCCGATAATTTTTCAGCCCAGCGGCAGGTACACCACCGCTTTGGCACCGTGGGGGGTGTTCTGTCCGAACACTGCCCTGCCGCCATGGGCGGCGGCGATCTGCTGCACTACATACAGGCCAAGGATATGGGGCGCATTTTCGGCAGGCTCCGCCGCGTTCAGCGCCGCCAGAACGGCAGCCGGATAGCCGATGCCGTCATCCACTACGGTCAGGCAGAAGCGCTCCCCTGCCCGCCGGGTGTACACGGTAATGTTCACCGGCTTTGGGTTATGCCGGACGCTGTTGTTCAGCAGGTTTTCCAGCAGCCGTGCCAGCAGCGCCTCATCCACCGAAAGCACTGTCTGCTCTGCCGGTTCTTCCTGTTCCAGCGTGATCCCGCAGTGCTCTGCCAGCGGGCTTTCGCAAAACTGCGCCACCAGCTGCCGGAACAGCGGCCCTGCCCGGAGGTCTTTCCGGCGCAGGGGTTGGGCACCGTATTCCAGCTTACTGGTCAGGTTCAGGTCATCAATGAGGGTGCGCAGCTTTTCGCACTGGGTGCGGATGCCGGCCGCTTTCTGCCGGGAGCTGTCCGGCAAAAGTGCGTCCTGTTCCAGCTGCTCCGCCCAGCCTAAGATCAGCGCCAGCGGAGTGCGCACGTCATGGCTGACCCCTGCGATCCACTGGGTGCGGGCGTTGTCCCGCCGGGAAAGCATCTCGTTTTTGGCTTGCAGCTGCGCCCCGGTCCGGTTCAGCTTTTCTGCCAGTTCCCCGGCAAAACCGTCGGTAGGCAGCTGGACGGTCTGCCCCTGCGCCAGAGCATCCAGACCGTTTGCCACGGTCTCCAGCCGCTTTGCCCCCCGCCAGCTCAGCCAGAAGCAGAGCGCCAGACCCAGCATCAGCATTCCCAGCGCTGCTGCCGGGAGCACCCGCACCATGCTCAGGGCAAAGTCCGGTGAGCTGTAAATGCTGTACTTCCACAGGCTCCCCTTTGGCAGCCCGATGACGAACAGTCCGTAGGGTTCTGTCCAGCAGAACACCGGGTAATCCGCCAGATACCAGCGGGCAAATTTGGCGATATCGCCGGGAGTGTAGGCATGGTTCAGATCCTGCGGCAGGCCGTAGCTCCAGCGGATGTTTCCCACATCGTCCAGCACCATCGCCCACGCGTAGCCGTTCATCCACTCCTGCGGGGTGCGTTCTGCCCCAAAGGCAAGCCCTTCGGCGGTCTCCACCATGGAATCCGCGATTTCGCTGGATGAATACTCCCGCTGCGGCAGGCGGCAGCTCTCCTGCCAGCCCAGCCAGCCCAGCACTGCCACACCGGAAAACAACAGCAGCAGAACAATGCCCACCGCCGCCAGCACATACCGCCGGATCAGGCGCACAAAGGTTTTCATGCTTCTTCCCCCTTTGTCAGCTTATAGCCAATGCCCCGCACCGTCCGCAGAAACTGCGGCGCACCGGGTTCGGCTTCCAGCTTCTCCCGCAGATGCCGGATATGTACCCCCAGACTGTTCTCGTAGCCATAATAATCTGCGCCCCAGACCGCAACACAAAGGGCATCGTAGGTAACGATGTGTCCCCGGTTCTCTGCCAATTTCCGCAGCAGCGCCAGCTCGGTAGCGGTCAGCGCCAGTGTTTTTCCCTCCGGCAGGGTAACAATGGCATCATTCAGGTCTACGCACCGCTCCCCCAGCTGCAAAGGTGCCGGTTTTGTACGGGACAGCTCTGCCCGGTACGCTCGCTGCAAAATATGCTGCACCCGCAGCAGCAGTTCCTGCATCAGAAAGGGCTTGGTCAGGTAGTCGTCTGCGCCAAGACCCAGCCCGAACAGACGGTCGGCATCCGCGTCCCGTGCGGAGAGGAACAGCGCCGGAACGTCCGCTTTTGCCCGCAGCGCCCGGAACAGCGAAAATCCATCCCCATCCGGCAGGTTGATATCCAGGATCATCAGCTCCGGCTGCTCTGCCGCAAAGCAGCCGCGGGCAGCGGCGCAGCTTTGGGCGGTTCTGATATGGCCATATCCTGCGCCCCGCAGCTGCTCACACAGCAGTGCCAGCAGTTCGGCGTTGTCGTCCACAACGAGAAACTTTGCATCATAAATGGTATCCATAAGGGCAGTTCTCCTTTCCCGCCTTTACTATACCACACTTTCTGCGCCGCAGCGGAAAACACCTGCAAATTTAAGGGTAAATTAAGCTGCGCTTCCGGTCAGTTTAAGGCAGCGGGTGTATTCTGGCATCGTTCCGAAAACCATGAATGCGAAAGGAGACCATTTATGAAACCTGTGATCGAGACCCATGCCCTTTGCAAAAGCTACCATGGCCGTCCGGTGGTGGATCATTTGAACCTGACTGTCCCGGAGGGCTGTGTTTACGGCTTTTTAGGCCCCAACGGTGCGGGCAAATCCACCACCATGAAGATGCTGTTGGGGCTTGTACACCCCACCGGCGGCAGTGTGGAACTGCTGGGGCACACCCTGAACGAAGCAAACCGCATTGCCCTGCTGCGGCAGACCGGCAGCCTGATCGAATCCCCCTCCGGTTACCTGCACCTGACCGCCCGGGAAAACCTTTCCATCGTGGCTGACTTGAAAGACGTGGACCGGAAGGACATCAGCCGGGTGCTGGAGATCGTGCACCTGACCAAAGACGCTGACCGGAAGGTGGGGCAGTATTCCCTTGGCATGAAGCAGCGGCTGGGTATTGCCATGGCGCTGCTGGGCAGCCCCAAACTGCTGATCTTGGACGAACCTACGAATGGTCTGGACCCGGCGGGCATTCAGGAGATGCGCAGTCTGATCGCTTCCATGCCCCAGACCACCGGAGCCACCGTGCTGATCTCCAGCCACCTGCTGGGCGAGATCGAGCAGATGGTGGATCAGGTGGGCATCCTGAACCACGGCAAACTGCTGTTCGAGGGCTCCTTGCAGCAGCTGCAAAAGCACAGCCGGGGCGGCATTCTGCTGCGGGTGCTGGACGCGCCCAAAGCCGCAGCCGTCCTGCAGCAGCAGGGAGTAAAAACCGCTGCACCGGCAGACCAGCCGGATACCCTGCAGCTGCCCCCGCTGCCGGACGAAGCGCTGGCGGCACTGGTCTGTACCCTTGCCGAAAGCGGCGTAGGCGTGGTGGGACTGACTGCACAGACAAAGAGCCTTGAGGACATCTTCCTCAGCCTGACCCAGACCAGCGGGGAGGTGGCGTAAGATGGCAGCTTTCCGTGAAGAACTGCAAAAAGCCCACCATCGGCACGACCTTGCTCTCTGCCTGCTCATCCCCGGCATTGTCGTGCTGTGGGTGGGCGGCCTTGCCCCGGCAGACCCGGAGGAGCTTGCCAACGGTTACAGCGCCCTGCTTTACAGCCTGCCCGTCATTGAAGCCATTCTGATGCCGGTGATGATGGCAGTGCTGGCCTCCCGGCTGTGGGATATGGAGATCAAAGGCAACACCGCAAAGCTGCTCTACACCCTGCAAAGCCGCCGCAGCCTGTTTGCAGGCAAGGCGGTCTTTGGAGTGCTGGAGGTGCTGTTGGTCACGGTGCTGGAGCTGGCCTGCGTTCCGGTGCTGGGGCGTGTCCATGGTTATACTGAAGCCTTTCCCACTGGGCAGCTGGTCTATCTGTTCGTCTGCACGCTGACCGTGGACACAATGCTCTTCTTTGGAGAATTTCTGCTGATGCTGTGGGTGGGCAATCCCCTGCCGGCGCTCTGCGTGGGCATTGTAGGGGCGCTGGTGGGTCTGTTCTCCGCTTTTATGCCGCCGCTTGCCAGTTACTTTGTGCCCTTTGGGTACTACATCCCTCTGAGCGCCTACGAAGTGGCGAACTGGGACAAGGCCACCCACACCGTCACCTACGGCACCCGCCCCTTCAACTGGGGGCTGCTGGCCTTCACCCTTGCGCTGGGCGCTGTGCTGTTTGCCCTTGCGTGGCGCAAGGTACAGGACGAGGAGGTATAAAACCATGCTGAAACGCTGTATTCTTGCGGAGAACCGCAAACTCCACGCATCTCCAATCTGGGCAATGTTCTTTGTGCTGCCCATTCTTTCGGCCACCTACGGCACCTTCAATTATCTGCAAAATCTTGAGATCCTCACCGACGGCTGGTATAGCCTGTGGACCCAGCACACCCTGTTTTATTCCATGCTCTTCTTCCCTGCCATGGTAGCCACCTATGCTGCCTACTTGTGGCGGCTGGAACATCTGGGGCACAACTGGAACCTGATCATGGCAAGCCCTGTACCGCCGCTGGACCTGTTTGCCGCAAAGTTTGCGGTGGTGACAAAGCTGGCGCTTCTGACCCACGGCTTTGTGTTTGCGCTGTTCGTGTTCTGCGGCAAGGTATTTGCCCATCTGCCCGGGCTGCCGCCGGTCACCTTACCGCTGTTTTTGCTTCGGGGACTGCTGGGTGCGTTGGCTGTCATTGCCGCACAGCTGGTGCTGGCCATGGTCATCCGCAGCTTTGCCGTGCCCATTTTTCTGGGGCTGCTGGGCGGCATTACCGGCATCTTTATCAGCTCCAAGGGTCATGGGCTGTTGTGGCCCTATTCTCTGATGCAGCTGGGTATGAACTCCAACAAAAGCGCGGATGCTCTGGCTGGCAGCTACGGGCTGTTTGCCTTCAGCTGCATCTTCTGGCTGGGGACAATGTTCCTTCTGGCATGGCTCCTGCTGAAAAAACGGGATGTCCGGGCATAGCACAAAGGGGAGAGCACCTTCACGGTTGCCCTCCCCTTTTTTCAGCTGTTCAGCTGCCGCATGATTTCCCTGACCTCGCTGCTGGAGTATCCCTCCTTGAGCAGCTGGGTGCGGATGGCCGTATCACTGCGGCCCTGACTGCGCATCCTCGCCGCGCTGTACGGCACGGTGCCGCCGCTGGAAACGCCGCTTTTGCCCACCTTCAGGCCGGTGTCACCCGTCAGGCTGCCGCGCTTCGCCGCTGCATCGGCGCTGGCTTTTTCGGCAGTCCGGCTGGCCTTTTCCTGCTTGGCTGCCCACTGGCTCTTGCTCAGGTCCAGCCGCTCTGCCGCAAGGGCATTGCTGACCTGCTGCTGGCGGAGTTTGTCCTGATATTCCTGCTGTGCCTGCTCGTTTTTGTACTGCTGCTGTGCCAGCTCATCCTGCCGCAGCTGCTCCTGCATTTTCTGCTTCCATGCCGTGTCGGCCCGTTCGGCTTCATAGGCGCGGTTGCCTGCATAGATGTTGTACCCGGTGTTCAGCAGGCTGCCTGCCATGCTGCCCAGACCCGTGGTGCCGGTAATGGCCAGCTGGGCCGCATCGCCCAGAAGGCCCAGCACGGTCATCACATTGTTGAATCCCTGCTGGCGGCGGGCCGCCTCCTGCTGTTCCTGTGCCGCGTAGTAACCGTACAGGCTGTCCAACTGGCCCAGATAATCCTGATAGCGCCCGTAATCCTGGGTGTAAGCCGTGTTGTAGGCATTGCCCTTTTGTTCCAGCTGGGTGTAGTAATCCGCCAGCTCCCGCTCATACTTCTGCTGGGCATTCTGCTCCTGCCCGTTCAGCTGGTCGATCTGCTCCACCAAGGCATCGCCGCCGCTTTGGTAGGTATCCAGCGCCAGCCGGTACAGCGTGGGGATGGCCTCGCTCAACGCGCCGATCTGCTGCTGGTATGCCTGCCGGGCCGCACTGGCCGCGTAGCTGGAACCATAGCCACCGGTCAGGGCAGCGGCCTGCGCCGCCGCGTCGGCACTGGCGTTCTGGGCATTCTGGGTGTACAGCTGGGCGTACTGGCGGTACAGTGGGTCGGCACCATAGCTGTAACTGAATTCCTTCCGGTCCAGCAGATCCTCCATCAGGCCGTCAATGCGGCCCTGATAGGCGCTCTCGTAATCGCCGGGGCGGTTGGCCTGCCACTGCTTCAGGTCGCTGGCCGCGTCCGTCACCTCCTGCGAGGGCCGGTACTCTGCCGAAGCCAGCGCGTTTTCCACATCCTGCCGGTTTTTCAGCCCGCCTGTGGTGTACTCCTGCTTCTTTTTCTCGCTCATGTCTCCTCCTTTCCCAAACTGCCGGAAAGCCTGCCCCGCAGCTCCTCCGAGAAATTCTCGGTGTCCAGATTGCAGAGCACATACTGCAATTGCTCCTGCATCTGGTACAGATAATTCCGCAGGGCCCGGGCATCCTCCGGGTCCATATTTTCACTCAGCCTGGGCAGGCCGATCTTGCCCAGGCCTGCAATGCTTGCCATGGTTCATCCCTCCAGTTCCATCCAGTTTCCCTTTGCCCCGCTGAAGGTCTTGGCCAGGCTCCGCAGGGTGATCTGCCCATAGCCCCACAGCCGCAGCCGGAGCGAGGCGCACCGCCGGGGCACAAGGTGCAGATCACAATTGCGGCGCGGCCCCTCCACTGTCAGGGCAGCGGCGTTCTCCCAGGGGCCGCCGTCATAGCTCACTTCCACACTCACCCGGCTCCTGCAGGCGGCATCCAGCCGCAGCGTCAGCCGGGAGAGGTACCGCTCCTCGGGGCTGTCCAGCCCCAGATCTCCGGTGGTCAGGGCAAACTCCACGCCCTGTTCCGTCCCCTCGCTTCTCTGCCCTGCCGCTTCCCGGCTGGGGTCAGCGGCCCAGAGCGCCCGTCCATCCCAGAGATAGAGCTGCCCGCCGGTGCTGGCCATCTCAAAGGAGCAGACATCCTCCTCGTGCCAGAGGCCCCGCTCGGTATCATAGACCAGCAGACGCACCTCGTTTTCCCGGCTGACATGCAGATAATACCGGCCATCCAGCGCGCCGCCCACGGCCTGCTTCACATTGGCAAGCCGTCCGGCATCCAGCGCCGCCGACACCTTGGCCGGGATGCTGCCGTCCCACGCCATCACGCCGTCGGGCGAGAGATAGTACAGCGTCTCGTTCAGCACGCAGAGACTGCGGGCCGCGTTTCTGGCCACGCCCCGGCAGCGCAGGGAGCTGAGCTGGAAATCCGAGGGCTTGGAGCCGTAGAGCTTGTGCAGGGTGTTTTCCTTGAAGAACAGCGCATAGCCCATGCAGGTGGCTGCGCCGGTAAAGGGGCCGTCGCTGCCCACGGTCACGGCATAGCTGTCTGCCGCGATGCCCCGGTAGGAGAACCAGTTGGTGGGGTCGCCCAGCTTGCAGGCATAGATGACATTCTCGCTGCTGGAACAGCCCCACACCCGGTTGTCGCACTCGGTCAGATACTCAAGGTCGGGCACCCGGCGCTCTGCCTTCACACCCTCCGCCGGGAAATACTCTTCCCGCTGTGTGCCGTCCATACTCACCCAGACAGCACTGCTGCCATTGTGGACAAGCCTGCCGTAAAAGTGTTCGCCGCCCGGGTCAGCCCGCAGGCGCAGGGTGGTCTCGGTCACACCGTACACGATGCGGTCACCGTCCAGCCCGGCCCACTGGCCTGCCTGTTCAGCCCCCGTACCGGTCAGGGTCACGGTATCCCACACCCGGAACTCCGCCCCGATGCCCTCAGCGGTCACAAGGCAGTAGTCCAGCGGGATCACCGTCCAGTTGCCCGAAGCCTCGCTGTACACCTCCAGCGTATTCTCTGCAGAATAGGGCTTGTCCGGCTCGTTCAGCTTCAGAAACAGCTGGCCGTCCTGCGGGTGTTCCGGCTCCTTCGTGCCCTTGTCCTTCACCTCGTAGGTATTCCCCGAAGCATCACAGGGCGCAAAGCTCACGCTCAGGCTTCCCGCTTCCCAAGCAGCACCCAGCGGGGCTGCACTGCCGTCAGCCGTATCGAACGCCACCTTGTCCGGAAAGATCAGGATCTTTGTTCCGATGCCCACCATCGTCTTGCGGCTGTCTGCCACGGCATTTTTCACGGTGACAGGCTGGGCCGGGGCCTCGTCCGGGGTATAAACCAGGTCCTGCCCGCAGACGGTCAGCAGACCGTTCAGGTGATACATCCCGTTCAGCCCGGCCAGCTCCTGCAGCCTGCGGCGGGGCAGCCGGGTGCTCAGGGCCGGGAAATCCCGGGCCGAAAAATTCATTCCACCGCTGTACTCAGCCTCGGTGCAGCCGTAGGTCTCGTTCAGGCCGCCAAAGGCCCGCAGCAGATCTCGGATGTTCTTCACACCGGTCCGATTTGTCAGAAGCATCCACTTTCCTCCCCTTCACCACCGCCACTGCGCACCGCGCTTCGGCTTTGCCCGCCGTCGCAGCCAGGCGCTCAGCTCGGCCAGAATGCTGTTATACCGGGCCTGCTCCCCGGCGTAACGTTCCGTCTCACCCAGGGCAGCATCCAGCTTTGCGCAGAGGTAATGCGGGTAGAGCGCATCAAAAGGCACGGGTACCAGCAGCTCTACGGCATCGTCCAGACCGCCCTCCGCAGGCCAGGCAAGGTCTGCCCCCACTCCGGCCCGCAGCCCGCAGCCGGAGAACAGCAGGGCCCGCAGCATCCCGTCCTCCTCACAGAGCCAGCGCTGCCGGGTGCAGCTGTCCACCTTGCAGCCCGGCCGCAGTTCCTCGGCCCGTTCCAGAGCCTGTCCCACTGTCATGCTCTCACCCCGCGATCTTCTCGGCGGCGGCAATGCGGGCAGCGGTGCGCTCATCCTGCACCTGGCTGTGCTCCAGCACCTCTGCCACCTCGGGCGGCACTTCCACCTCCACGCCCCGGCGGATCTTATAGCTCACACCGTTCACGCTCACAAACAGGTCTCCCTTGTACCGGCTGTTGTCCTTGAACAGCCGGATTCTTACGTTTTTCTTGTCCATTTTTCATCCTTTCTGCCCTCTGTCGCAGGGGCACTGCCTTTTACGCCTCGCCTGGTTTCGTCATCCAGCAGGGCTTGCCCGGTTTGCCAAGGGCTCCCCTACTGGGGGAGCTGGCGCGAAGCGCCTGAGAGGTTCAGTTGGCACTCGCATTCTCCGAATAACTGGATACGCTCTCAATGCGCACCATGTACTGCTCCACCAAACGCTCGGCGGCGCGCATCCCCTTCCAGCCCACGGAAGCGCGCTGGTTCAGCGGGTCGTCGCCATAGCCCAGCTGCTTGACGATGTGTTCCAGGCCGCCGCCCTCCAGCTCGGTCACACCGTAGGCATGGGCACCCAGCACCAGCGTGCCGAACACGGCCAGACCACTGGGGCAGGTGGTGTCCTTCCAGATCTTGGCCTCGCTGGTCTCCACAAAGCGGATGTTGCCCAGCTTGCCGATCTCGCCGCGGTACATGGTCTCAGGGTCGGCATACTTGTGCGCCTCAATGAATTCCCTGCAGGTCTTCAGGTCGTAGGCGGCATAGGGGTGGATGATGGCAATGTAGCTGTCGCCGATGGGGTCCGCGTTCATGGCACCCAGCTGCGCCGCCGCCCGGAAGAACAGCTTCGGGGTCAGGGTGCAGGTCTTGTCCAGCTCCTTGCGGCTCTTCACCTCCGTTTCGGTGCCGTCTGCATTCTGCTTGGGGGCATACAGCACATTGGTGCCGCCCGCCAGCACATCACGGGTGATGCTGTCCATGGTGCGGCCCGCCTGGCTTGCCAGCACACGGGTGGCCTGCACCACGTTGTTGTCAATGGCGGTCATCTGCAGCACGTCAGTCAGCGGGGTCCAGCCGCCATACTGGTGCAGGTCGCTGGTGATGGTGGTTACGTTCAGGGCCTGACCGTCCGGGGTCACGCCCTCGGTCAGCGGAGTGGAGGCCTTGGGCAGGCTGTCGTACTTGCGGAACTCGATGGTCTTGCCGCCGTTCTGGGGCACAGGATAGTAATCCGCAAACTGGTCATGCACCAGCCGGGGCTCTGCCTGGTCGATGAGGCGCTTCTCATAGAAGGTCTTCATCTCCGGGGTCATGGTGGTGGTGGAGTTCAGGGGAGTTTCGGCAAACAGCTGAATGTTGAAGTTGTTCATAGTCATTATCCTTTCTTTCATTGATTTCAAGCTCCCCCTTCGGGGGAGCTCCGCAAGGCGCTGGCAAAGCCAGACCGAAGCGGTGAGAGGGTTTTCCCTCAAAAACTGATCTTTGCGCCATGGAGCGCCTGACGTTCCAGCGCTTCCCGCTGGCTGCGGGTCATCCGGTTCACATCCGCACCGGTCACGGCGGCGCTGCCGGGGTGGGTGCCGTTTTCAGCAGGGCGCGCCCCGCGCTGGCGGATGCGCTCCACCACGCCCTGCTCCACGGTGCGGGCAGTCTGGCGCATGGCATCCCCGTAGTGGGCCAGCCGGTAGGCATCCAGCATCCGCATCCCGGGCAGCTGCATCAGACGGCGCATCTCGGGGTCTGCCAGCTCCTTTTGCAGGGAAAACTCCGGCACCGCCCGGCGCATCATGGCCTCCTCGGCAGCCCAGCGCCGGTGCAGGGCATCCACAGCCTGGCTTCCCGGAAAACGTTTTGGCAGCGCAGGGCGGGGCGGTTCCTGTTCCTGCCCTTCTTCCGTCTTGACTGGTTCGGTCTCTTTCACCTCCTTCTCCCCCTCCGGGGCGGTCGTCTCCTGCTTTGCGTCCGCTTTTTCACCGGGCTTCATGGTACCTGATGCCACAGCCTGCTGCTCCTGGGCCGCGCTCAGGGCAGGGGCAGCCGCTTCGCCGCCGTCAGCAAACAGCTGCAGGTCCATCATCTCCTGCTTGCCCCGGGCACTCCGGTCGGCAAAGCGTACATTGTCCGGGTAGCGCTCGGCCAGCAGGGCAAAGCCCGCCTTGGCCAGCTCAAAGGCCCCCTCGACCCATGCGGTACAGGGCCGGGCGGCAGTCACCGTCAGGCGGGGGCCGTCGGGCTCGTCAAAAGCATCGCTGTGGGCGTTTTCCTCGCCCGCCAGCAGGCTGACCAGTGCCTGCATCAGGGTGCTGACACCGGCGCACACGATATCCTGCCCTGCCGGGGCATAGCCTGCATGGCCCGCCGCCTCCAGACGCATGGCCGGGCCGTAAGGGCCGTCCAATTCCGTATAATTCACCTTGATCATTTCTGCCTCCTTCTCATGTAAAACCTCTCCGTCACCTGCGGTGCCACCTCCCCTCATAGGGGAGGCAAGCCAGCAGCAGCGTGAACCTGGCTCTCCCGTTAGGAGAGCTGGCGCAAAGCGCCGGAGAGGTTCTTCGCCAATGCTCTTGTGCTCAGATTTTCCTCCGCGCCGCTCAATTTCTCGTTGAACCGCGCGATCTGCATCTGGGCCGCCGTCAGCTTCTGTGCCAGCGTGCCGTTCTGCCGCACCCTCTGGCGCACTTTTTCGATGCCCTCAAAGTCCATCATTTCCAGTGCCGCCAGGGCCGCGTCGGCATTCTGGGGTGCAAAGAAACCCAGCTGGTAGCACTCCTTCGCCGTTTCATTCTGGGAAAGGCGGCTGAAGGTGGATTTCTTCTCGGCGCTCACCACGATATCAAACACCGGTTCCCGGCTTCCCAGCTCAACGCCGCCCATCAGCCCCATGGGGCGGGCACGCAGCGCTGCCCCGGAAAAGGGCACGAACTCTCTGCCTCCGGCAGGCCCGATGACACGGAACACCCGCTCCTCATCGTAAAACTGCCGCATCAGGTCAATGATGAGGTAGCACTCCCTTGCAAAGGCCCGGTAGGCACTTTTGAGCATATCGCGGGAGAGCTTGCTGCCCGCCTCCTGCAGGGCCGCAATGGCACTTGCCGCCGTCACGCCGCCTGCGGTGCCGCCCTGGGTCATATCCCGGTTTCCGCTGATCTCCTTCAGCTCCTCAATGCGGCTGTTGCGGTAGCTCAGGCTGTTTCCCTGCAAACCGGCGGTCTGCAACGGGCGGAAGCTCTCGTCTCCCAGCCGCCCGGCCACATGGACGATGTCCCGGCTGAGATCCGCCAGTTCCTCCTCGTTCACGCCCGCTGTGTCGCTGAGCACATACCGTTGCTTGGATGCCAGCAGGACATTTTCATCCATGGCATGGTTCATCCTGTCGATGGCGGTCTGGCATTCCTTCATCACATCGATATAGCCAAAGCCCGCCGGGCTGTCCTCTTCCATAAACAGCGGGTCGAACACGAAGGGATATTTCCCGTGGTCGTAGAAGCCCCGCCCGGCAAGGGCCGGGTCGTTCTCGCTGGCGTAGAGCACCACGCCGTTGCAGAACTTGCAGTAGTGGAGCAGGGTGCGTCCGGCCTCGTCCGGCTTTTTGTAGTACCAGTCCACCACCACGCTTTTTTCGGTGGTGTCCAGCCCGCCGTCGTGGAGAAAACGGGGTACATCCAGCACACTGGCGCTGTGGCCCTTCAGCTGGGGCCAGCGGCTTTCCAGCTGTTTTGTGTTCTCCATGCTCAGGGAGAAAAAGTGGGGCGAGGCCTGGATATCTGCCACGCCCGGCTCCCAGTAGAGCATGAGCAGGTTCATGGGCCGGATGGCGATCTCTCCCACGCTGCCCCGGGCCTCCGGGTCCCAGAACACGCCCTTGACCCCGGTGCCCTGCTTGAGCTTGCGCCACCAGGTGTCGCTGTACACCTGTTCATAGTCTGCCTGCTCCAGCACCACCGGCAGGATGCTGGAAAGCACCTGTGCAGTCTGCGCATCGTCTGCCGCCCGGGGCAGAACATTGGGGGCCGGGTAATTGTCCATGGCATCGGCGTGCTTGTTGGCAATGCTGTTGAACAGCCACCCACTGGCAGGCTGGGGCTTGCCCTCCATCATTGGGTTCTGGTAGTTCTTCCAGTGTCCCATCCGGAACCACAGCTCGTTGTCCACAATGCGTTTGTCCAGCGCGGCCTTTCCGGCCTTGTATTTCTGTAAAATGGCAGTGGCTTCTGCCACCTCTTCTGCCCCGATGGGGGGCTTTTCATCGATCATTACTTACTCCTTTCTTGCTAGCTTCCTCACCCTCTCAGTCTCGCTCCGCTCGCCAGCAGCCGGGTTGCGGCTCCCAGCGTCTGCTTCACTCTGTTCGCATCCTTGCTGGCCGCTGCCCCAACAACTCCTCCCTCAATCCGCCGCTGGCGGCGGTCGTCGTCGTTGCTCCCAAAGTGGGAGCTTCTGACGAAACTGCAAACTTTGCAATAACTGCCAAGGCCTCGCCCTTCGGGAGAGGTGGCAGCGCGCCAGCGCTGACGGAGA